>Ga0209589_1003530_pt1 | contig 27298 bp, 14 predicted proteins | sample CowpeawhiteBW_FD_187525 | JGI IMG/M metagenome (GOLD analysis project Ga0209589, IMG submission 187525) | Root nodule microbial communities of legume samples collected from California USA - Cow pea white BW (SPAdes) (version 2) | ecosystem: Host-associated > Plants > Roots > Nodule | place: USA...
GATCTTGACCATATGCTGCAATTAGTAAAGCCTCTGCCCTTCCTAAAACATCACAAATTCGTTAAAATCAAAGCATATTTAGAAGCAAGAATCAATCACCAAGAACACTATCTTTTCAACAAATTTTAAGAAACAGTGTACCTTGGGAAGAAAACCTACAATTATGGCTCATGGATGTTTCACACTTGATAAGCCATTGATAATTTAGTGAAGGTCCAATTTTGATCGTGTTTTATAAAGTTAAAATGCGTGTTTTTTCAAAAGTTTGGAGACCAAAATCATCAAAGTGGAAGTACAAAAACCTTGATCACATTTGACACAAGGGACTAAAAACACATTTTTCTCTAAAAAAAGAGGAATCCAAGCAAGAGAAATATTATCCACAACATGAAACTGGAAGGACCTTTTCAGTTGTGTAATAAATCTGTACTACTGGAGTACAAGGCACTTGGATAAATTTTAACATGATTAAAAGAACCCTTTTGAAGACATTAATGATAATCAAGCACCGACATGATAGTTAACTAGATATAAAACAAGTCAAGACAAGTACCATGATCTTTTTTCCTACTTAACATGGAAGTCAGTGATGGAAATAATGTGGATGCAAGTCTCCTGCTATCATCCTGCAGTATAAAATATTCAAATGCTATTACTAACAAAGCAGACTCAAAAAGATTTAGGAAAATACACTAGCGTTGTGAACAATACAGTGAATGGATAAATGTCAACTTGTTGCTCAAACTTCATTTACTTTAACAATGTTGAGAGATGGCATGTGTTGAAAATTTTGGGTTTTGGGTAGAGAGTGAGGAAGATACTTAAAGATAATGAAACATTGCATTATATTCACTAAGATGTATTACAAAGTGTTGATGTATTGTTTGATATGCTCATAAAACTAGGGTTAGCATGTTTGGTTATGCGTCAAAGTGATCAAGAATTGGTTAGAATTGATTTTCCAATGCAGAATCAATAAGTGTTTAGCTTCCAAATTCAGTTAAAGAATAAAAAATTCACGTTAAATGAGAAGCTACTAATTGTTCCTTCTGTGCTAGAAAATTGATACAGCTAAAATCAATTCTCCAATGCTGAACCAAACACATATGACCGAATCAAGTTTCAAATAATGAATCATAAATTTATTTCTTGAATCATAATTTTGTATCGAACCCTATTCTAAACCCAGATTATAAGAAATATGATGTGCAAATCATTAAGTACTCACTTAAACATTATTAGTCTCAACTAACAATCTTTTTGCTTTCTTTGGTAAAAAACTAACATCATATTTTTGGAAATAATAAACTTTGAAACTGAAAGCAAAATTGCACATAATAATTGGAAAGAATCCACTTTAATCTGTACAGTTGGGACCAAACCAACCTTAGAAGTCATGCTTCCAGAGAGTTCAAATTTTGCTTTCCAAGTGAAAGATGGCACTGGAATAACAGAAAACCCTGAGGCAACTAAGATGCCAATCCATAGCCCATATCCAAATCCTCCACTCCACCAGCCCTTGAATGCAAAAGATGGGGGGAATATAATATTAGTTTAAGTTAAAAAAATTAAAAACACTTTTCAAAATATTAATACAACAAAACTAAAAGACAGTTCTGACACTACCCAATTGTAATATATAATTAAATAATAACTATGATAGCCTAAAGAACATTAATAATGTTGAGACCAGGTGATCGAATCATTAGGATGAATGAGCAATTTAAGAAAGTAAATGGTTTTTAACACAAACATGTTGAAATCTTTAGAAAACTACAAAACACGTTATACTCAAAGCAAACATGCCAACCTGTTTCCCATCTTGTGGAAAAGGGAGCGACTGCTCTATATACGCAGTGGTTCCTGATGAAATCAAGAGTCAATTTCCAAATAGCGAACCATAAACAGTGTCAACCTTCAAAAGAAATATGAGAAGTGCAAAATAATTCAAAACTTACTGTAGCAAACTTGAGAACTAGTACTCAATAATAAATTACATTGCCAGGGATAAAAAATAAGTAAGCATCATTATCCCAGAATAACTAACCATCTGATTGAGAAATGTGATATACAATATCAATTGATACTTCATCCAAAGGTCCAATAATATTTTCAGAAAATGCACGTGAAAAATGGTAATATCAGTTTAACATTTCTGATGCAAATCATAAACTTGTGACTTCTTACATTAGTGACTTTTCTACTTGAAACTAGCCAAAAGCAAAAATGAAAAATATTCTGGGTATTATTAACTTGATGCAAATATTCACAGTTTCAAGTCCCAACAAATGTTGCAAGAAACTGTGACAGTCAAGTGGAGAGAAGTAAATACAGCATTTATGCTCTATTGCACTAAGATCATATAAATCTAAATAATATTGATTTCTCTAATTGTTTTATTTATTAAGTACTCTATGTCCACATACAGTTTCCTTTAAATCCACATTTTGCATTAAAGAAATTGATAAATAAAATATAAACCACACACACACACAAGAAGATAAAGATTCTTACGATAAATAAAGTCTGCACCCTTGTCTCAGTATAACATAGTCAAAATCTCAACAGATCATAATAAGATTCTTACAACGATCATAATATAAGTATCAGCATATTACAATAGTCTCAAAAAACAAGAAAATAGAAAAAAATAAGTCAAGACTTTAGCATGCAGACTAATAACTGTTACGAAATGACAAAAACAGATAATTGAACCAAATTCTATAATGATTCGTTTTCTACCATTATTATAAATAGCCAGAAATAGTTACTAAAAGCACATAACCCAAAAAAGGAAGTTTAGAAAAAGGTTCACATGTAGAGATATTGAGATAAAAAAAAATACAATATACCAATTGGAGCATCAAAACTACGAACTAACTGAACAACAGACTTCGCATCTAAGCGCCTTCGAGTCCTATTTTTCTGGCCAACCAGTATTTTCACATGAGGAGAGTCAAATACCTGCACATGTCAGAGTAATGATATGAATACAGAGACAATGTTCAGAAACATAATCTAGTAGCTGTTTTCTAAATATGAATCAAGAGGCCCAGAGGATCTAATGCCAAAACAGTTCACAAAAATACAAAGTAATATAATTTACTGTTAAGATCAATCCTCATCCGGATTCCGTTGCTTCTTTGTTATGCAGAAACCTAGGTGTAATACCATACACACCATTAGTCCTCAGCCATATTGTAATTTATCAATTACTCCCCACAAAACCTAATTGATAAGATTCTTTATCTAAGGGATGCGTCCCCACATTTTCCTGACAGTTTCTTTTTCATTATGATGATAGCAAAGGATCACTCGTTTTGACTCCTACTGAGGATACAAGTTTTTATGCACTGTACTACTTACCTTAATACAACCTCTCAGAATTTTAATACCAAACCACATTTCTACTACTATAAGCATCATCCCTTCTTCATATACCTATGTATCATTACCATCTCTTCTTGCTACCAGATATGCGTAACTGTGCATGCTTAAAACTGTCCAAGCCTCAAAACTTAGGCACAAATCCATAATCCCATCCTTCATACTACCTTAAGCATCTAGGATCCTTTTGCATGCATTTTAGAAAAAATGTGCCATTATATATCTAGTAAACTATCCCCGGTAGAACTCAACTATTCACTTCAGATGTATACCTTCTTCCTCAACGGAACTTCCAATTAAACAAGTAAATAGCATAACAGGGCACAAGTTACAAACACCAAAAACACAAAGCACAATCTCTACCAGTCAATTTGCAACAACATCTACCAGCATATAGGTGTTAGAGATATTACTGATACTCTATTAACACTGCTTTTACTCCACCACACCTAACCCCGACAAATCTTCAGGAAAAAACCCAAGTGGCACAGGGTGTATCACTTCAAAGTTTCATTCTTATTTACCCTGATAAGATTTTAAAACAACACTCCTCTGCCGCCATTGGAACCAAAATATAAAGGCATTTGAAGAATTGCAACAAAATCTCTACCATGACAGCAACTTTGAGTAACGCTATCAATGCAACAGAACCGTGCTGAACAAAAGGAAAGGACTTTAACCAACAAAGACGAAAATAAACACGATACCTGAGCTGAACAAACGGAACCGTTAGTTTTCAACAGTGCAACTGCACCAGAGACATCTGGGTCAATTCCAAGGACCCATTTGAACCCGTCATTTTGTTGGGTCGGGTCATGCTCAGAATTCAAAAGAGGGGTCTTTTCTGGAAAAGGGTAAGAGAGTGAAGCTAACCAATTCTCTTTGAATTGGGTATCAGAAACCTTAACCCTGCGCTTTTTCTCAGGAACTACGATTGGAGGGTCACTCAGATTCTGGGTTTGGGTGAGAGTGGAAGAAGAAACAGAATGAGAAGAAGAAACAGAAAAGGCCCTGAAGAAGATTTTGGGTTTGAGTTTGGGAGAGAGTTTGTTAGTAAAATGGATTGGGAATTGGTGGTAATGCGGTGTGAATTGTAGAGATTCCATGAAAGAACATAGATACACTGAAACAGTGGTTGAGAGATGTAAGAGAGGGAAGAAAAGGGTCCAAAACAAAATCAAATTAATATATTTTTTAACTTTTTTTTTTGGAGCAAGAGTTTTTTTTTTTCACCTATTTTATGGTAAAAAAGAGAATGAGAAGGTAGAAAATTCAAAGGATACTAAAATTGGCATGAAGGCAAATTTGAATATTTTTTTGTAATTTTTTTGTCTTTTATTAAATAAAAATGTATTACTACCTTTTAACTTTCTGTTCCAAGTATATGTTAGGTGAAATATTATTATAAAAATAATTTATAATTACTTAATATGACTAAACTATATATTAAACCATTTCAATCATAAAATTTGAGTAAAAATGTGCGGTGATATTGATTATAATATTTGGTCAAATGGAAATTAAAAATGTAGAATGCTACAGTTATAAATATATATAATTAAATTTGTATTTTTTTTAATTATTCTTTGAGTTATTTTAAAACACTTTTAAATAATCTCTTATTCATTGAATTTGAAAAAAAAAATTATGAGAGAAATAGTTTTCTAACTCTTTCACCGGGCCATGGCATAGTAAGTTAATTACTAACAAATTTGAAAACAAAACAAAACAATGTGATATTTAAGATCATTTGTCCCAGAAATAAAAAATATAGCACTAAAGTCTAGAAATATTAATTAAATTTAACTTCACATGATAATATTAAAAATACTAAAAAAATTTAAATACCAATCAATTTTAAAGACAAAAAGAAAATTAAAAACACAACAAGAAAATTTTTAGATACCAAATTATAAACTAAAAGTTATTGTATCTAAAATTATTTCTATTATAAAAATATTATTTCTATTACCATACCAAAGTTTAAATAAAAGTTTGATTTTCTAAACCTAAGCTTTTATATTGAATAGTTTCTTCTAATTATGAATTGAAAATACACTTATCCTTTATACATCTCAAGGTGACATATTCTTCCATTCTTCTCACCTTGTCCATTTCCACCGTTTTTCTTGTTTTTTCCTCTTGTTCAAAGAGGTACACAAGGTTCTTGATTGAGTTGTTTTGGTACAAAGTTGATAGCTTCTTCAATTTTGTTGGAGTAACTCATCAGATGACCAATCTAACGTACTTCGTTACACTCTAAAAGTTTTATACAATAACGATAAACATCATTATGAAATGTAATATGCAGCAGTAAAATAACCATAGTAGATTATTTATTTCAGAATAATAGATAATTCCTTCTAAATATTCAAATACAATTCCAAATTGTATGTTCCAAAATTGCTTAAGCAAATTCTTTGAACGTTTTGTCTAGAAAATCCAAATCCGAAAGAACAGTATTTCCACAAAAGAATTAAATTTTTTTTCTGGAATGGTATTTCAGGAAGGGTATTAAATTTTTCAAATAAATAATCTTTCAGAAAGGGTTGTTGATTTCTTTCCGGAGTTGATTGTCAAGAACAAATGAAATTTGAGGGGTGCAGGAATCTAAATTTAAAAAACCCTTAGGAGCAACTTCATCATTTCATATTTTGGGGGACCCAGGCTGAGATTCCTTCTGTTCAAGAAGAAAGAGACGAAATTCGTACATGGAGAAAGAAGAAAGATATACTCCCTTTCTTGCATATTCTTTATCTTCCCCATATCAAGCCCATGGTGCCTGAGTCATCAACACCATGCTTTCTGCAGAGGAGTAGCTATGAATGGAAATATAAACACCAAGCATTGCTCACCCCAAATAAATTTTGTCACATGTAATGTCTATTTCTGAAAACCAAAAACCACATATTCAGTGCTTTATTCAAGAGTAACTTCAAAGACGACTCCTTCAAGATTCCCAACAATGCATCGAGTTCCAGTTACTTCTTTCATCTTCATTCGAAGCTTGGAAGCTTCAATGATAATCATCGAATCCATGCTGCAAGGAGGGGAATTTAATAAGTGAGAGCAATAATAATTCTTTTGACCAATCAAAGGAATAGCTATGCAGACTACATAAGCTATGACACTCTAAAAATCAGATAATGCAGTGCTTGCGCTAAATAATTTGTTGGATTTAACGTATAAGCTCAGAATAAAATTGGGACTTTAACTGGGGCCAAACTAGGAGGCAGGGGAAGCTGCATTCACATTTGAGATCACAAGGGTTACTTAGAAAGAAGACCTATTTTAACCAGTAAAATTTTGAAATGAACCCATTCTTATTTGATAATACGAAGTCACAGAAAATTACAAACAGTACGTGGTGCATTGAAAGTAACTGAAAAATAAACTTTAGAAAGACTAAGAATAATTTAGAAACAACACAAATTTGCACTGATTTTAAAATTTCGTTACACACATAAATCAGTTTCGAACCTGTTTGAGTTATAAAAACACACCTGTACTATCTACTCGTAAAGCGATATGTTGCTACACATTTCACATTAAATCCAAAAGGTAAAACGGAGCAGAGTCAACCTTAGAGATGAGTATGTTCACAAGCAAACAAAAAAGGAGCAAAGAATATTGACTGGACACCCCTGGAATATCTATTCCCCACATTTTAGACACAAATAAACACAAAACAGAAGGACGAAAGCAAGGTTACATACGTCTTAGCTCTTGACACATAGGCTAGGATGAATGTGCACTTTCTTCCCTCTCTGGCCAGCAGTAGTTGTTTAACACTGTCAAAAAGCATAGGTATGCTAGACTGCTGAAAGCGTATGAATTGTCAAGGTTTTTAAAATCAAATTTTAGTGAAACTGAAATACTTTTACAAAGAACCTTGATAAAATAAACATTTTTATTGCAAGCACTACAATATTCTGCAACATTTGTTATTTTACCTTGTAATTCATTTCAGTGAATACCTGGAATCGGATTTAGCCAAGTGAGGGGAACACACTTGAGAAGATAAAGTGTTGTAATAACTATTGATAACAAAATCAGTGGTTGGGATTATAATTAATTTTAGATTTTTTGAAATATATATTTGACTTTATTATAAAATTAATTATATTTGATTTTAAAACTAAATATATATTTGATTTTATCATAAAGTTAATTCATGTATGAGAAACAAGAATTTAACTGATTTTAAAAAGAAACGACATGGATGCACAGTTCTTAAGTATGATAATAATGGAATTAATACATAAAGGATATATATATCAGCTCCAAGTACGAAATCAAAACCTCCAGGATGTTTTTGTAATATTTCATTTATCTGACCAGTGTTCCCCCATTCCAGTTTCTCTGCTACTAATTCTGCATGTACATTGATGTATTTCAGTGAATCAAATATGTATCTTTTATTCTTTCTTTAGAAGGAATTTTACTCACCGTGAGAAATAGAGTTAACATTCTCAGGACATGAATGCAGCTCTATGTTTTTCTTCAAGATCTGATAGGAGACATTATATTAAACTATATATAACAGATAACCAGGGATGTGTACCATGCGTCATACCAACAGATTCTCACAACCCTACCTTAAGCACTTCTTCATTATGATCTGTCATCACAACTTTATGGCAGAATCTGCTGCAAAGTATTCCAGTAATACCTGAGATTCAAAGCACAACAATCCATAGCATCAAGGTCTAACATTATACAAATAAGGATAGGGTATATTGGGATCCTACTTAGGACAGGAGGGGGTAGAAACACATAAAACATGAAATTGTACTCAAATTAAAGGATCCTTGAATGTATTAATGTAAATTTACCAAAACACCGTAGTATGACAACCATAATTAAGTGTTAAAACTCCAATTGGAAATCATGTCAGGACACAAGTTATAAGTTATAGCTCATTAAATAAAATACAATGACACACAAAACTCAAAGGTGGCATCTTCACAAGAGACATGAGTACAATCAGCTCATAGAACAAAGTCCATAACTGATGACCAAAGTATACACATTGGATGAAGCAGCAATTATACACCAGCAAGCCTCTGAACCATAACCAGAAGCAGATTGGAGGAGAGAAGTAAGTTGGAAATCTCAAACCACCACTCGAGGTGTAAAACAAACCTGGAAAGAACCCAAGCTCCCATGGATTGGAGATAAAACAAACCTGGAAAGAACCCAAGGTCATAGGACAATGGTCCCATGCATGACAGAAAAGGTTTGTATGCCTTTAAGGCCATCGGAATTAAAATTAAAAATGAGCAATATGGCCATCATAGTGGTATTGTCCAGTCCAATCCCACCATTTCCGCAATAAGAATGACCAAACTCAGCTAATCTACTCAAACAAATGAAAAGCAATATCATGTGATCCTACAACTCATCATGTGATTTTGACTACTGTTATAGGGTTTACGTACCCTGTTTTGGATTTAATAAAGTAACTACAAAGATAAGTAATTCATTTTGTAGAACAAGGCAAGTTAATCATGAACAACGAGTGATTAAGGATGCACTGCTGATTTACAAAACTAATAATATATTACAGACATATTGTATCTCGTTCAAACATCAAAGAATCCAAATACAATAAATGATATTTAAGTATAAAGACGAACACATACATACCAACACCAGAACCTAATTCAATAACAGTACAACCCTGAAGCATCTTAACATTTTTTGAAAGGTAATCATTCAACAACATGGCTCCAGGCCACACCAACTGCCCTGTCAAATCAAAATCAGCTGATTCAAAAGATAATTAGTATTCCGACCAAAGCTAATAGAAAATACAGAAAGCAAAATAGAAGTCAACCATAAGGGGCACGATGTGTTCACTCTAGTTTATTACATACAAAAGATTCTAAGTTCCCGATTACGCATTGTCACATCATGTTCAACTCCAATTGCTGTGTAAACAGTTATTTCAATGCAAACTCTATTTGGTACACTCTTTAATGATTGAATAGCAAATTGTTAACCCATTTAAATACACCCAATTTGACCCCTTTCAAACGTAAGGGGCACTTGGCTACATATATTTTCAAACACAATTTAATTTAAGATTTGATATGTTTGTTAGTATAATTTCAGTTCATAAGAACTTTTCTATCAGATGAAAAACATGTACCAATTTATTGCTTTCCGTTGAAAGACTAGATAGAGAATCAGTGTTCATTCATAGCCTAAGCCTGTCAAGTGAATAATAGCTTTAGTGAAGAACAGGTGGAAAAATATTTAATTGAGCTTACCAAATACTTAAACTTCGCAACAAGCCATATAATCATATATCAAACTCAAAGAACATTAAAGTTCCTTCGTGAGGAGTCAATGCAGCAAATGTATAGCATTGCCACCTACTAGAAATCCCAAGTTACCGAAGTCAATAAATTTAAAAAACACAGACACAAGACAGTATACCAACCAAACAAAGTACATGCCGATAAAGTGAATATGTGAAGAATTGAAATATAGGTGTTGGAGTCTACATATTTAAGAGAAGAAATGCCGGTAACACACAATCTGTTGTGGAATGAAATACCGAAATTCATTTGAGACTCACTAAATGATGCGGGTCTCACACCCAACATCATGCATCTCATTCCCTGTTTGTGAGTACGCATTGTCAGCTCAATTGTAACAGCAAAGGCTCCAAATTGTTAGCTAATAGTTAGGCACACCTAAGCTACAAATTAGTTCCTGATTACTCATTAATTGACTGTGAATGCGATAATTAACACTTAGATAATACAAAAATCTGTATTATATAACAAATGCAAGCAGTTTCTCTCAAAAACACCATTTTTCAACACCTAGTTTTGAATTTCTTGTTTACTTTCGATGTATACTTCACATAAACATATTTTACTTTATTAACCCTCTTATAAATTATCATTAAGATTCAGAAACAAACACTAACCAAATTTAAAAATAAAAATTACAAACTTTTAATCAAACTGTCTCAAAACTAGTTGCACAACACATAATCAAGCACGTGTCTTTTTAAAATTTTAAAAGTTAAATTAAACTTTAACAAAAGTACTCACTAGAAGCAGAATGCAGACAGAAGAGCTGAATATCTTGCGAACCGAAAGTGAAATTTGTCAGCTGGTAACTTCAAATTCAAAATAAATAAATAAATACAAGAAAAAAATAATCATCAGAATCGTTAATTGAGAACGAGGTGGATATAGAAAGAGAGAAATTGAGGAATTACTTGTCATCTACGAAGAACGATGCGTCTAAGCAAACGATTTCTTCTTCTTCTTCTTCCTGTTTGTGTTGAGTGCCTCTTTCTTCCATGTTCAGTGTTCGGAGCTTTAAACGACGGCGTTCTCTACAGTTGCCGTAGTGTTACACTGTTTTTCTGCTTCCTCCTAATTGCAGGGAAGAGGGAAAAGAAGAATCAAGTTGGGTTGTTTTTTATGTACGTCCAAACGATGCCGTTTATATTTAATGCCAAAATAACTCCAAAAATTAAAATAAAATAAAGATAATAATAGTAATCACTGGCATTTTTTTTCTCTTATAAATATTAGTAAAAAACTAGATATCAAAATATTAATTTTCCATAAAATAAACGTGTTACTCTTCAATTTTAACACGGTTACTTTGCGAGTAAAATAATAAAATGGCAATTTTTTTCCTTTAATTTTCTTTATTGACAAAGACTATTCCTTATTCGTTATTCATTATTTAAATAAATGGATTACAAGTTTCAAATATAAAAAATAAGATTATAATTTGGAATAGAAAGTTTATAAAATGCTAAGAATATAGTTATTAACATTTCGAAAGCTATTCGTTGTTGAGATCATCAATCATATTCACGAATTTAGTTTAATGAATTGTCTTTATTCTAGACTATAGCACCTTTTTTAAATATAACAGGATGAATAGTAAAAATATATTTCTAAAAAAAAAACCTTCTTAAAATAACTGGTTAAATTTTATTCAATATTACAAAATTTGAGAGTCTTACTACACATTTAGTGAAGTTCTTACTTTTTAGGGCTTTATTTCTTTCAATATTTTCACATTAATTATTCTCCTAGATTTTAAGTTGTCGAGTATTTGACGTTCATAATTTAAATGTATTCTTTCAATAAGAAAATCCTTTTTTCTTGAAATTTTAGTATTTTTATGTTGAGTTTTTAATGAAATTAAATTTCTAATCCTTTTTATATGTGGATTATATTTTGGATCGTAACACATAGTCATCACATCTTTTACATGGAGTGAGCACATTATGAAAGTGTATTTGTAAATAATGCTTATTTACTAAAATTAATGAGGAATAAAATAGTAACCCTCTTGTAAAAGTGTTTCATAAAATTCTCATCTTTCTTTTTGGTTAATGATTAGTGATTATGACTAAAAATCTTTGGGTATAATATTATAAACCTTAAATATGTTTTTTATGTTTTAAGTTTCAGTGAATTTTGGAATTAGTTTCTCTTAAAAAAATTTGACCAATTTAGTTCTTCATTTTTATAAATGTGTAGACTTAGTCATTTTAACCAAATTTTGTTAAGTTTATTTGACGTTTCTAGCGCATTTCATGATAATATTTGAATTGTTTATAACGTTTGACACATTTTCGCATCAATGTTAACACAAATGTTATCATAAAATGCGTTTAAAATATTAAATAAACTTAACAGAATTTAATAAGAATAACTAAATTCACGCATTTTTAAATATGAAAGACTAAATTGATATAAAGTTTCGAAGAATGACTAATTTAAATATTCACTAAAATTTGAGGGATCAGAAACATATTTAACCCTAAACCTTATCATAAAGTATATTATCAAATGAATTTTTGATAATAACTAAGTTATAATACATCTAAGTTATATTTAAAGTAACATTCATATATATAAATATATAAATAGTAGTATTTTCCAACGTGATTCCATTATGGTCATTGGATCTTCCTTAAAAAATTAGGTGTTTCTTCCTTTTACCAATTTGAGTGTTAAATGCTACTAGTTTTGAATGTTGCTCCAACTCAAATTTCAGCAAAAATGGTTGAACTTTCTTAAACTGTAAGACCCACTTTAATTTTGTTCTAAAATTTAAGGGTCTCTCTTAGTCAGTTGGGCCTAAGGCTGGCCCATAAGGCATCCCAAAACCCCTAAACCAGCCTAACCCTCTCATGTTCTGCCCACTTTGCAAAATCAACCATCTTACTCCTCTTTTCCCCTTAAACAGTGCTCTGCTAGGGTTCGAAGCTCATTCAAATTCAAGTCAGCTCAACCTCATTCTCTGCTCCACCTCTTGAGTATGCTCCTAAAGTTGTTGGGTTCGTTGCCGTAGGTGCCTATGCTTTCCACTAGCATCTGTCCAGGTGAGGGAAGCTAGGATTTTTTCATGCTTTTATAAATAATGTGTCTTTTTTTGTTTCTGTTGGGTGCTCTTGATAATTTGATGTGCTTTTGATGGTGTGAAAATAATTGGTGTATTGTTTCTGGATGGATTTTTTGGCTCTGCATGCGTGAGAGCATGTGAGATCTGGATGGATTTTATTTGGGCTTTTCTTTAGGGCTAAGGCCCGTGTATTGTATTACCCCTAAGGCTTTATTTTGAATACCGACTATCTCTTACTCCTCTTGGGTTGTAGGCTTTGTAGTGAGCTTTAGTATTTCCTTTTTAAGTACCTTGGATAACTGTAAGGAGTGACTTTATACTCCGCAACTTGGCTCTTTATATTATCCGGTGTAAGATTTCATTTAATTATATTATTATTTAAATGGGATGTTACATTAATGGTATCAGAGCAGTTCGTCCTTAGGATGACCTGAGGTTATAGGTTTGTCATGCCTCACGGGCGTGAGTAGTCATGTCTAGTCGAGTGTGTCAGTAAAACCAAAAGCTTTAAGAACAGAAAAATGCCTTGATAACGTAATGAGGGTGCACACTCACGACTAGATTAAGGGTTGTTTTTCCTTTCTTAATTATACTTGCTAGGGAAAGAAGGGTGACAGACAAAAGGGTTTGGTTGTTTGTAGATGATGGAGTGTTGCTTCGTATGTTCTAGTTTGTCTTGTTATGCCTCTGTACTCTGTGTCTGGTGTCTATAGAAATGAGGGAATGCAGATCCAATGTCAACTTGGTCTGCTTTCCTTTAAAAGTGTTGGATGAGGTCTCTAAGACAACTTCTTGCCTCAAAGATAGGAAGTTGATGTGATATATACCGTTGAGCAAGGAAAGCTAAGTTTGGGTTAATAGTTTGAGAAAAGATGTTGGAGTTTAGCAACGATTGGACTAAGGGAGCTTCAAGGACAAGTTTGGGATCAAATACCACAAGTTTTCCAAAATGAGTTGAATCTAAAGGTTAAAACATATGGGAGATATCAGTGCATGCAAGTGTAACAACGTTTGAGGAAAATCAACCTGGTTCTACATTCCAACAATACCAGAATTCAGAGTTCTACAAATACATGTGATGTTAAGAGAAGTGTCATTAGATATGGTCGTATGGCCATATCTAGTTTTTTCTTGGATTGGTGGAAGAAAAGCAATTGGCAATATCCTGGGTTGTAGAAAATAATGAAATTGCTTGGCATCAAGCAAACTGAGAAAGATAAAGACCATAGGGGTGTAAAAATAAATCTCTAGTTGAGGCTAAGATGGAGTAGAGCTTATGGATCAGTCAAGTGAGATGATGTTTCCTAAGTAAAGGGAAAAATAATATGTGGATAAAAATGAAGTGGCATAAAGGTTTCGTACTAGGTTGGATAGTCAGAAGGAGATGATTTGGTCTTTGGAGTTCATAGAAGGATGTTTCAAGGAAAAGTAATTCACATGAGCAGAATAATTGACCTTGGGCTGAGACCAAGAAACCTAAGTGTTGGATCTTGTAGGAATGGCAAGAAATAGTGGGGGCAAATTACACTAAAGAATGAAAGGAGAAGAAAAGTCTGAAGAAATTGAAATGGTGTATACGATAATTGGTGTTGGAGTGATTAGCGCGAATGATCAAATTCGAGGATACAAGGTATAAAAGTGGTGCTTGGGATATGGGTTTGGTTTTGTTCGGGATCGTATACCTCTTGGTGTCGCCCATATGGTAGAGAAGTCATGGGTGCCTGCAAGAGGGAGTTGGGGTTGAGATGGTGGTTTGCTAAAATTGCGGTCAAATGAAGTTTACTCGGGTGTGTTTCATGTTTCATGGTGACCAAAGGATTTAAATTCAAAGCCAATTTGAATTGTTTCCTTTGCAAGGTTGGGACACAATCTCAAGGGTGAATTGATTATTTTCTTAATCTCATTCTTAGGAGATGTGATCCCCAACGAAGTAGTATCCTTTGATTTAAAGAGATAAGTCAGTAGTAGTACAACAAGTGTGGATCAAGCTGAAAGATGAGGGTTGGGTGTCATGTGAATCAGAGTTATATGACAACGGCAAGCGAAAAATAGACGCAAGGAATCTCAGTGGTAGAAGAGTTATAGATTTATTCTGAAGTAAATATTAGAATTTTCGCTTTCGAGTGGTGAAGTTCACTTTTGCATTTGGGTTTGAAGTCGAACTTGTGCTAATAGCTTCTAATTGGAGGATTTATGCTAGGATTGTGAAGTAAGAGAAACAAGTGAAAGAGTTGTTGGAGACATAATGGTATAAACTCAGTATAATCACCAAGATGACTACAAGTTTGGTGAATCTTCAAAAAGAAGTTGTGGTGTGTCAAGCCGTTCAAGAAGAGTATTGACTAAGGTTGGAGTGACTAATAAGGAATATGGTTTTAAAAGGATAGATACATTGTTGAGAAAATGGAACGCTAAGGCTATCAAAAAAGGAGTTCAAAGGGGTTCTGCAAGTTTTATAGGGGTCTCGAGGAAGGTTTCTCAATGACAATTGCTTCCTTGTCATGGCGGACACGAAAGAATCATTATTTTGAGTAAACAAACAAGTGACCTTGTGTATGAATCAGAGTAGCGCAGCGGGATGGTGGCAGATGATGCTTAGAAATGGTAAGAGGTGCGTGAGAAGAATTATCTTACTCATAACCTAGTGAAAAGATTTCCTTGGCTTAGTTATTCGACTAGGACGAGTGAGTTTCTCAAAGAGGTTGGATAAAAAATAAAGCCAAATCGGGCAATCTTAGTTTGAGGTGTATCGTAGAGTTTCTTGGTGCAAAACAGACTAGAGATTTGGAGTCAATGGAAGTTATGGTTCTGTGGTTTAGTGGAATGATGGTGACGAGTTAAGGGATAAAAAAATGAGGACAGGATGCCAAAACGATATGGCAATGGAATCAGTTGATAGTTTTAAATTGGAACTAGAATAACTCGATAGAGAACTTTGTTGCCTTGGTTGAAGCCAACAAAGGAAGTAAGATCTTATGAGTGTCGTTATACGTAAAAGTGGTCAAAATTGTTGATGGTGGGGCAGTAGGCCAGAACTCAAAAGTGATCAAGTTAGTGGAGTGATGCTTAAAGGAGAGAACAAAGTGATGTGAAGTGATAACTACATGCTTTAGTTTGAGACTTGAAGTCATCTAAGACTTTGATGAAAACCTACAAGAGGTAGTGGAGAGCATATGGTAGATGAGTCGGTATATCAAATGCAAGTTGGTTGGACATGTAAGAAGGAGCATCCCAATTTTAAGGTTGTAGGTTGGAAGTTACTTCGAGAGTAGTGACTAAATCAATCTACACAGTTGAAGACATATTGCTTAGCACAGAGGCAAAGTTTCCAGTTACTATAGGTGTTGGAGTCGTTTTATTAGTCATGTCTAAGTGGTGGTTGTCCGATGAAATGAGGAAAACGTAGTTTTCTTCCCATCTCGTCCGTGAATTTTCGAGGTCGAAAATTTTTGTTGTTAGGGAGAATGTAAGACCCACTCTAATTTTGTCCTAAAATTTAAGGGCCTCTCTTAGTCAGTTGGGCCTAAGGCTGGCCCATAGGGCATCCCAAAACCCTTAAACCAGCCTAACCCTCTCATGTTCTGCCCACTTTGCAAAAGCAGCCATTTTACTCCTCTTTTCCCCTCAAACAGTGCTCTGCTAGGGCTCGAAGCTCATTTAGATTAAAGTCAGCTCAACCTCATTCTCTGCTCCACCTCTTGAGTATGCTCCTGAAGTTGTTGGGTTCGTTGCCGTAGGTGCCTGTGCTTTCCACTAGCATCTGTCCAGGTGAGGGAAGCTAGGATTCTTTCATGCTTTTATAAATAATGTATCTTTTTTTTGTTTCTGTTGGGTGCTCTTGATAATTTGATGTGCTTTTGATGGTGTGAAAATAATTGGTGTATTGTTTCTGGATGGATTTTTTGGCTCTGCATGCGTGAGAGCATGTGAGATTTGCTATGCTCGCCTAAGCGAGCTGTTTCTCGCCCAAACGGGAAGCTCTCGCCTAAGCGAGAATGGCAGTAACTCGCCCCCTTTTAGTTTCGAGTGCTCGCTTGAGCGAAGGCCTCTCGCTTGAGCGAGATGGGCTAGCTTGAGCGAAAACTCGAAGTACTCTCTGTTTTCAGTCTCGCTTAAGTGTAACGATGTTGTTTATATATAAATATTTTTTTTTCTGTATTGCTAAAAGTGTTTTACTATATATAGGTTATATTTAACTACATAGAAACTAAAATAATAAGTATGTAATATATACAATACAACATTAAATCATTAAATTTATTTTGGAAAAGACAAATTTATGTTTCAAGTTTGAAATAGAAACAGTTTATTAAGACTAACTATCCAATATGAACGATTTTATATATCCAAGCAAAACAGAATTACTTTTTATTAAAATAGTTTAATATATGTTTTTAAGGTCAATATTTTAGCATATATTATTAACATGAATAAACTAGAATATGTGTTGATTCCAAATATCAAAGTATACTTGAGCATTCTCCACGTTATGTGTTTGCATTTTGTCTTTACTTGTTAACAAGATTTTTATCAAAATAAAACAACATACAAATTTTTTGTAAATTTGAGTAAATTATAAAAAATTGAATTCCATTAGTTTGGATGAATGTGTTATTTATTTATTATTTAAATTAAGAAAGGCCAAGTATAGTACTTTGAATTTAAAAGTCAATTTTTCATATGGAAAAGTCATCAGCCACCTCATTTGAATCCTACCACCAACCAAAATACACCTGCTAATAATTTTCAGAGTTCAAATATTTTTTCTTTAGAATAATTTTTTAAAGTGTAAAATATAATATGCTAATAATATATATTGAATAGTTTCATGCGTAATATATATATATATATATATATATATATATATATATATATATTGTAGTTAGTAATAGTAATCAGGGAAATTTTTGTGTGAACTTAATCATTCATAATTACTTATTAGTTTACTTTTAATTAATTTTACATGGTGATGATTTTTTTTACCTAATTATTAATTTTATTTGATATAGAATCATTTTGGTTCGTGGATATATAATCCGGCCGGTAATAATTTAATATTCAAATAATACAAACTTTGATTTCCATTCTTAGTTTATAAAGAATAATAATTAAACTTAAAGGTGAGTATTTAAACTCGTGAATTAATTATATAAATTGTAGATTGTGAGGTTGTGAACTTTTAATTTTGGATATTACTTGGATGTGAGTTATTTAATTTAGGTTCTATTGTATGACAGTCAGTAAAAATAAATGATATAATTTGTAAAGATGTTAACTTAAAATATTTAATATATTTTAGATATTATCTTTTATCCACAACGTCTTGTATTATAAATAAAAATAAATAAATATCCATAAAAAATTTAAAGATGATGGGTATGGGAGATATGATAATTAAAGAAAAATATAAACATATAAAACTTCATTTTGCTATAATCACCTATATAAAACTTCAAATGATGATTAAGAAGAAAAAAGATACATCTAACTTGATAGTAAATACTCTTTATACCACCTTAATATTAGCAAAATGAACTCAATTCTGGTGAGTTTCAAAATATATTTATGATATAACATTTTTTTAATTTTCAAAAGTATGAAAATATCAAGAAATGTGTTAAAGGATAATAAAATATATACAATACATCCTTAAAATAAAATATAGCTGTTGTTGAAAAAAATTCAAGTATGAACCATAGTCTTACCTTGAGTAAAATAAATAAATTAAATACTATATAAAATAAAAAACTGATAAATATATTATTTTAAAATTTTTGGTTAAAATAATGTATATAAAAACTAATGCATAAATTTATATAGAACTACGATACCTTAATTACTAATTCCCAAATGTAATATATAAACCCATCAGTTGCACTTGCACATGGGTGTTTCAACATTTATATAAATAAATATATACTGTTTTTATTTTTAATCTATCTATATTTATAAATAATTTCATTAAATTTCTATTAATGAAATCAATTGATTAACAGTTAAAAATACAACTCAGTAATATGGAAAAGTCAATTAACAGTTAAGAAATAAGACTTATAATAATTTGGGAATCTTTATTATCTATTAACGTTATAGTCTTGAACGTTATTTTAGAAGAGTTAATTATCTCTAAATTAATTAGTATAATTAAATGTTTTACATTAAACCCATCAAAACACATGCACATATATTTATATTTTTAATTTTAAAAATAAATATGAATACATTTTTAAATTTTATTATAAATATTTTTTTATTTAATATTAGATAATTTATTTATTAAAAATATTTATTTTAGTTTAAAAATATTAATTAAAAAATAAATGAATAAAACCGTTTAACCTAACAAAACAGTTATATATTTTTATAGAATATATAATAATTATATTCAAACCGATAATAAAAAACTATGATGCACCAATACTTCAACTTGGGTCATGTATCCGTGTTTAATATGTATCTGTATCCGATATTTTATGACACTTTACCGATACTTATCAATGAAGTTTATATTTTATTGTAGTTTACTACGATTTTATAAAATACAAACTTCATTGATAAGTACTACTATATAGTAATCGTAGTAATTGGTTTCTAAATGGATAAGTACTACTATATATTATATACAAACTGTATTTTATAAAATCGTAGTAAACTACAATAAAATATTTGAATAATGATCAATTTTTGTAACAACAAATAATTAGTAACTATATAGTAATCAATTTGGGTACCAATTTAAAAACTAAAAATTATTGACAATTAAAAAAGTTATAAAAATTATAATTGGTATCTAAATTGATAAGTAAAATAGTCTTTATTATGAATTGTTTCTAAATTGTTCACTAATATTAGCTATCAAGGTTTTGACTATCAAAATAATTGGTTTCTAAATTGGTCACTAACATTAGTTACCAAGGTTCTGGCTACCATAAAATTTGGTCTCTAACATATTTTTTGTTACTAAAATTGATCATTATTTAAGAATTTTCTTGTAGTAGTACTTTTATGATGATAATAATTTATATTTTTTATGTTTACAACTTTAGTAATATAGTTTTAATTTGGATTCATATAATAATAATCATATATTTGTTATGTTTTTGAGAATTATTGTACATTTTTCAATATTTATATATCGCGTATCTATTACGTATCGTATCCTATTATTTTTAAAATAAACGTATCAACATATCAGATACGTATCGTATCTGATACACGTATTGTATTTATGCATCACAGATAAAAAATGTTTTATCATAAACATACATATATGATTTATTGATTTTCGTAATAATATTTTAAAAACTATATTTATGCTAACTTTTAATTAATTACTGAATGAAACATTTAAGGATGGCAACAATACGGGGAGGATGAGTTTTATTATCTCATATCCATTTCATAGAAAAAATTCATCTTCATCATGTACTCAAACTCAATGGATATCAAATTTTTGTCTCGTCATCATTTTCACCGCATAACGATATAATCTTGTACCTATACCTGTACCCATTTTCTTACTACGTCAATATTAATTTTAAATAATATTTATAAAATAATAAAAACAACCGTAAATGAAACATAATATTATCAAATATTCAATATTAATATAATTATTGTTTCTTCGATATCAAATATTTTGAAAAAAATTATAATTGTATACATTTTAAATTAGAATACCAAATAAAAGTTCATTAGAAACAAAATATTTATTAAATTTGCAAACATTAACATAACCTAGTTGATAAAATTTAAAAATATTTAAAAAAATATATAAAAGAAAAACAAAGATTCAAATTAAATTATATTTTAAATGTTTGTTTACTTCAATTTTTTAAATTCTAATGAATATTTTTTTATATACTAATAAAAGTTATAATACATCATTTGATAAAAAATGACGCAAATAATTGTACTAGTCCATGTCTGAAACCACGTTCGAGAGAAGCACAAAAACCTAATAGTTGATTGTATCAGTCCACATTCTTCCACTATATATAGTAAGTACTGTTACAATCAAAATTGCTTCATGCACCAATTACTCCATTCCACCTAAAATTGAAACATAAATGTTATAGCAACTATGAACACGCAAAGGAAGTATGAAGTAACCATAATCAACCAAACCCGCAATGGAGATACAAAGCCACTAAACGAGCAACAGAGATGCATTGTAGATTGCAGAAAAAACAACACCTATAATTGGATCTCTTAACAGAAACAAACATCAAGGTTTTCAAAGTCAGAATTGAACGAAAAAATGAAAAAATTTGAAAACCTAAAGAAAAGAAAGGGGAAACCATTATCATTTGGAAGCAAGGTGAAAATTAGAACAAAATCGCGAGTTACAACTGCAGATGCAAATGGTTTTACTAAGATTGAGATTGAGAAAAAGCGTAGCCAGGTGAAGCTTGAGGATATTGTATCTTAGGTGAGTTATTCGGACGTTGGTACTGTGTCTATTTTGTCGAACATACGAAGAAAGTGATAAAAATGTTTTTTTTTTTTTAAATATATAAAAGGGTTTGGAAAAAAAAAGATATGGAGGGAAATAAAATTTTCTTGGGGTTCATCATAAAACCCCTAGTACTTATCAGAGGTTTAAGAAACATCCCCTGTGTGTATAAATTGCCGGAGGTTTTATAACCTCCTTTAATAAATCTCCATTAATTTTTTTTTGTAGTGATAAAAATAAAATTTTAACATATATCTTGTATCTTTTGAACTTTAATATATGTTGGATGGTGATAAAAAAAATCATGACAATTACACTAAATTTTTATATTGTAGTAAATAAAATTTATATATAGAATTACACTAACAAAATTACAATATGATTGATAATAAGTTAGAAAATAAAAAAATAATTATATAAAATATATCAAAAATAATATTTTACATGATGAAAGTAAACAACAAATAAAAATATTAAAAAATTAACAAATGTGTAACTTAGGAACAATTTGTGAGACTATTGAATGAAATCACACAAAGAGAAAATAAATGTATACTTAAGGATATGATAAGATGAAAAATATTTTAGAGATATAAGAAAACTTTTCAAATATTAACATATATATATATATATATATATATATATATATATATATATATATATATGTGAGAGAAATATTGAAAATTGTTTTAGCGAAACAAAAAAGTCATTCAAATGGAATGAAAATTAATAATAACAAGTAAAAAATAAATTTTTTATATATTACTTAGTAAATGAAATGTTTATGCTATTAAACACTTAAATTGAGAGTTTTAAACTCTCGTGTGAAAGAAAAATATACAATAAATAACAATATTAAAAAATAATAAAAATATTCATATTTAAGACATAAATATTTAATCGACATATATCATTTGAACATAATTATATAAATGTTATGATCAAATGAAAAAACATAATGAAGATACGAATCAATTTCATGACAAACCAAATAATTAGAAGAAATAAATAATAAAAATAATATATATATATATATATATATATATATATATATATATTACTTAATTAACTGTGATATTTTAATAATTTAAACAGAAAAAAATATAAAAAGAAAATAATATTATGATGAGTGTGGAGACTAAGACAAAATAAATATAAACATTTCATTCTCAACTAAAATAGTCAGAAATTCCTGATATTTATATAGGTCGATATAAAATTTCTTGTCGATACAGAATTTCCTGTTAAAACCGAAACAAATTCGTACAGGATAATTTTATTTGTTATCTCAAAAAATGTTTAGTCCTACAATTAAATTTAAATCAATTATTACAGATAATATATTTTGTCATAAAAGTATTGAATGTATAATTTTATTTATTTATTTTTAACTTTTATTGAATTGTCACTTTTGACTTTGGAAGTTTCTAGCAGCACCCATGTCTCTTTTGGACGGTGAATAGGGTCGGAATATGACCAACTTGAGGCGGGCCAACGAAAAAACGACACGTGTTCCATGTGCTTGCTTCCATCAGACTTAGGTCTTATAAAAACTCTACTATGTTATTTCTTGCTCCGTTCAAAGCACGCCGTGTTTCCCTCTCTCATCCTTTCGCATTCTCAATACCCTTTTGATTTGTGAAAGGTAAAATCTTCTCTTTTCCTTCCTCTATACTTTCTTTCGATCGGAAGTGTTTTTGGTTGTTCTTTTCTCGACGTGTTCTTCAGATCTTTTGCTGCATGCTGCATCTGCTGTCTTGTATTCATTTTTTCCCCATGATCTTTCATTTTTCAATTTTTCAACTTTGTACAGTTGGGTGTTTTTTTTTTTTTTTTTCTTTTTTTTGTTTTTTTTTTTTTTTGTTTTTTTTTTTTTTTTCTTCTGATGTTCTGTTGTTCGATCTGATCAGTTATTTCTTGTGTTTCGGCCATTGTTGTTCTCTTCATAAAATTGAAGCAGTGAGAGAGAGATCTGTGTTGGTTTGTTTTCACGTGACCTGATCACGAAGGCGCTTGATCTGTAAGCTGGCGCTGTTTGAGTAGGGTTTTAGATTTGTGATTAAGGTTTTAGTACACAGGTCTTTTCTTTTTCCTGTTTGATTGATGGGTCTTTTTTCTTTTCTTTAATGGTGCATGCGAGTTTATTGAATTTAGGACGACTTTTTATGTTTTATGGTCGGATATAAATCTGACGTATTGCATGGATCTACCTTGAACCCGTGATTTTTTCTTTCTTTTTTTCTTTTATCTGTCTTAGTGTCCTTTCTGGTTTTGGAAGTAGAATGTGGATCTGTTCTCAAAGGATATAGCTTTTTGAGATCTATGCCATCTGTACTCCCACAAAGGCAATTTTCTTCTTTTATTTTTTATTTTTTACTGGTTATGATTTTACTAATTTTAAAACATATCATGAATATACTGAAAAATTGTATTCCAAGTCAATTGCAGCGCATGTTTTACTTGACCTTTCCGCCTGAGAACCTCAGTCTGTAAAAATTATTTTTGCATGGCTAATCATTATTAACTAAATATACCGATCATCCCTATGTTTATTCTGATTATCACTGTGGTTGCGTTTTGCATGTCATGTTGGGGATGGACTTCGTCTACTATAGGTAGACTCAGTTGTTCGTTTTTTGATGAACATTTGGGTTTCCTGGTGTCTTCGGTTCTAAACTTTCCGTGTATACTTTTTGACCATCAAACATTCATTAAGTGATTTTTGATTAAATGTGGATTTTCATTAGTTAATGGTAGTGCTTATGGTCAATGCTTTTTCTTTATACCGTCATGTTCAGAGTGCTAAATTTACTAACTTCATTTAACATTGGACACTTATTTTCAGGAAAGCCACCATGGTTGATCAGGTCCAACACCCTTCAATCATGGACAAGGTTGCTGGTCAGCTCCATCTACGTTCGGGTTTTTCATCTGGTATTAAGAGTTATGATGGAGCCTTCCACCACCCTGCCATGTACCAAAGACCCTCTTTTGGGAACTACTCAAATGCTGCATTGCAGTATCCTGTGATGTCCTCATGCAAAACTACTATGGATTTGTCTGCTGCTGCAACAACAACTTCCCCTGTTTTTGCCGCAGCCCCAGCAGAGAAAGGCCATTTTCTTATTGACTTTCTCATGGGAGGTGTTTCTGCAGCTGTCTCAAAAACTGCTGCTGCTCCCATTGAGCGTGTTAAGCTTTTGATCCAGAACCAGGATGAGATGATCAAAACTGGAAGGCTTTCTGAGCCCTACAAGGGTATTGGTGATTGTTTTAAAAGAACAATGGCGGATGAGGGTGCTATTTCTCTATGGAGAGGAAACACTGCAAATGTCATCCGTTATTTCCCCACCCAGGTTAGTTATTTCGTAATTTTCGTTTGGACAAAATAGACACTGTCCTATAGAGATTTGATTGGTGTTGTTCTTCAATCAGCTTAGATCTTTACCATAGAAATTTATGTTGACATTTAACCTTGGATAAGTTTCAATTACGATTGAATAGCTTCAAAGTTGTTATATAATATTGTATGTGATACTGAATTCTCTGTTTGAATTCTATCAGGCTTTGAACTTTGCATTCAAGGACTATTTCAAGAGGCTATTCAACTTCAAGAAGGACAGAGATGGCTACTGGAAGTGGTTTGCTGGCAACTTGGCCTCTGGAGGTGCTGCTGGTGCATCATCCCTCTTTTTCGTTTACTCCCTTGACTATGCCCGTACCCGTCTTGCCAATGATGCTAAGGCTGCAAAGAAGGGAGGAGAGAGACAATTCAAGGGTCTTTTTGATGTCTACAGGAAGACATTGGCATCTGATGGTATTGCCGGTCTCTACCGTGGTTTTAACCTCTCATGTGTTGGAATCATCGTGTATCGTGGTCTGTATTTTGGATTGTACGATTCCGTGAAACCAGTTGTCCTCACTGGATCATTGCAGGTTGGTGTTCTGTCCTTATTACTGCTATTTGTCATATATGGTGTTGTGTTGCGTCGTAGTTACTTAGTGGTGATATGTGTTGTGTTGTGTCGTTAACCATGTTACCTGACATAACTGGATTGGGTGGGTTGTTTCATTTTAAGAGTAAATAAATACTTAACTTTGTTTCGTAATTATTTTTAACATAATTCACTCTGTGTACAATAAAGTTACCAAATAATCCTAGTTATTAAAGTGAAATGCTTTAGTCAGTCTATTTTTTAATTCAATGACTAGAAGGTCCTGTATTTTGAGTAAATATATTTTCTATGAACACCATCAAGTAACTTTAAAATGTCAAAATTCAGAATGAGATCTAATTTTAAGGATGAAAAACAAATATTACCATTTACATTTCAAATAATCAAGTTGTTCATGATCTACTTAATAATGTTCTTTGAAACTTTATTGTAGTGAAGTCTAATTCAATTTCCCTTGTATGGATTTCAGGATAGCTTTTTCGCCAGCTTTGCCCTTGGATGGCTCATCACCAATGGTGCAGGTCTTGCATCATACCCAATTGACACTGTGAGAAGAAGAATGATGATGACCTCTGGTGAAGCAGTGAAGTACAAGAATTCCTTGGATGCATTCCAACAAATCATCAAGAATGAGGGTGCCAAGTCCCTGTTCAAGGGTGCTGGTGCCAACATCCTCCGGGCTGTTGCAGGTGCTGGTGTGCTTGCTGGGTATGACAAGTTGCAGGTTCTTGTCTTCGGCAAGAAGTATGGTTCTGGTGGTGCCTAAGAGTTCCTCGGTGGTGCTCAAAGAGTCTTTTTCTTTTTTAGATGGCGATGAAAAATCTTTCGGTTCTGAGAGTTTAGACTAATTGCAGCCACAAATTTTGTTTAATAAATTTACTAGATGATGGGACATTGTCCCAGAAACCCTTTTTATATTTCATGGTGGAGATTTTACTTCAGAAAAAGAGTATGATTTATTTGAGTGGCGGGGAAAGAGGCTGTCACTTGGAATTCCATTTTCTTTATATGATTTTAAAATTTGTGATACATGTTCAAGGTTCTTTTTCAGAATAAAGTGCAGATGAAAGTTCTGCTTTCATGATTATTGATATTGGTGAAAAGTAAGCTCTTAGTTATACCAGTATTATTTGGATTCTGCATTTTACTTTTGCTTTTGCTATTTTATATTGTCATTTTAGTTACAAAAGTGTGGCAATTCATTACTAAATAAGTAGCATATTGCATCTTTCTTTGGGCAGGCGAATAAAGTAACTATTGGTATAATTGGTAACTTGAAAATTTTCTCAGAACAAACTGTTGAATATATTCTTGTGGGGTATGACTAAGGTGTATAATTGGTCCTTTTTGTTTGGTTCATTCATGTTTAGAAAATTGTAAGTAGAGTAGGCAAAATTAACCATGGTACTTTCTTAGTACCAAATCACGTGGTATCTCTTTAATCATTCTCTTTCCACAGTGCCAAATTTAATGTGATGAAACATTAGCATAGTACATTACAGACAATTAGCCTGCAAATTATCTGTTATACCATATTATATATATATATATATATATATATATATATATATATATATATATATATATTTTCTATCTCTATATATATATATATATATATATATATATATATATATATATATATATATATTGTCTATCTCTGTATATATATAAAATGAAATATAATCGGACCAAATAGGCTAAAAAAATATTTGATATTATTTTAAAAAATTGTATGCATTGTAACATCTATGGACAAAGATTATACTTGAAGATATCTCTTTTGTTATAACTAGTATACTGACCCGTGCATACGCACGAGACAAGTTATATTGTTATAAACGTTGTTATTAAAGTAATGAAATAGTAAATCTAAGTGATGCAATAATAATTTCTGTTTTAAATATAATAAACAGAATTGATATCACAATATAATATAGTTAATTGAGTGAACATTTTTTTATCTTTTTTATTTTAAATTTTTTTAGAATAATAATATAATTGCTATTATATTTATTTAACCATTAAAAATACTAATAATAATATTAATATAAATTATAAATTATAAAAATTTAAAAGATTAAAACTCTATTTAACAAAAGTATTT
>Ga0209589_1003531_pt1 | contig 27298 bp, 7 predicted proteins | sample CowpeawhiteBW_FD_187525 | JGI IMG/M metagenome (GOLD analysis project Ga0209589, IMG submission 187525) | Root nodule microbial communities of legume samples collected from California USA - Cow pea white BW (SPAdes) (version 2) | ecosystem: Host-associated > Plants > Roots > Nodule | place: USA...
GTTTTTTTTTTTCTCTATTATGCTTTATTTTATAATACTATTACATATTTTGTTACTTTTTTATAATTTTATCCTTTGAGATGTTTGAATACCTTCAAATAAATTTAACGTTATCCAAGGAGGGCAAAAGATTAAATGTTCTGCCCCGTAAATGTGTGTGATATTTATTATTAAATTAAATATTTTCTTAATCATGAAGAAAATTACAATAATATAGGCTTCGTTTGAATGGATAAGAAGGATTTTACGTGGATCCTTAAGAACCTATTATTTTTATCAACCTATTTTTCAGACTCAGTTTGGTGGGTAAGAAAGACAGACAGGAATGTCTTGAAAGTGGAAACACTGGTAAGATGAATGAATGAAAATATTTAAAAACAAAATAGATGCGTTTGATTGGATATTTTCTCACAAACACAAAATATTGCGAAAAGTCCACCTAACAAAAATTTAATACTCTATTTTTTGTGTAATGTAATTAATTATATTATAAACATTTTAGTTTTTATATAAAAATCTATTAAGCATTATTTTTAATCAGTTTTTTCTTTCTATAACTTTAACTAATAATATTAATAATAAATAATATCACCCATGAAAATTAATAAGTAAAGATAAATAAATATTAATAATACAAATATAATTTTTATACGATGAAAAATATTTTTATTTTACTTATTTTAATTAAATAATTTCTATTTTTTATTTTTGATATTTACTTTTGGTTAAAATACATATTTGATCATATTTAACCTAAGTTAAGTTGTGTCGATTTAGTTTTAATATATATTTTTTCATCGAATCTTAATTGTTGTGAATTTCTTCCAATTTAATGTTTTTTAATAATGTAGTTTAAATAATTAATGATAATAAATAGTGATTACTATTTTTTTTTAATTTTAAAAAATATTTTATTTTACTTTTAAATTTGGTTCATATGTCGAACTAACAATATGTTAGAGTCAATAAGACATAATTAAATAAAAAAATATTAAAATTAAATTAACATGATAAAAAAAAAATATGTCCAAATATTTATTTTATATTGTATGTTTTAAATAGAACCGTAAAAATGGGTTATAACTCGCGAGCTAACTCGACTCATCACGAATTCGGGTTGGATTGGGTTGAAAAAAATTACAAATTTCGGTACAGGTTAAAAATGAACTCAACCTATTAAGAACTCGATTCACGCGGGTTGAATCCGTGATGAGCCGGGTTGGCTCACCAACCCATCAATAAATTTTAAATATTTAATTAATATATATATATATATATATATATATATATATATATATATATATTGTAGATGGGGATAAAGAAGATGTTTCAAGAGATGAAAATGTTGTAGATTTATTCATTCAAGATTTTAATACTATAGTTTGATAAGTGACAATAATGATTTGATGTTAGATAGTAATTTATATTTTTGTGATTTTGGTTTGGATTTGGAATTTAACATAATTTGGGATTTTATTGAAGTTTATTTAGATTTTTAATCGAATTATTATTTAGTTTTCTTGAGATTGAAGAAAAAAAAATTGTGTTTTTTTTTTTTAAATTAAGTGAGTCAGTGAGTCAACCCATTTAACCCGCCAACCTGTGGTGGGTCGGATCAAATTCTAGTTTTGTTAACTCGCTAATAAGTGAGTCGGATTGAGTTGACCCACTAAGTGATCAACCCATCGCGAAACGAGTCGAGTTGGGTCGGATGACCCATTTTAACAGCTCTGGTTTTAAACAATCAATCTACGTTTGTTATTCATTTTTTTTCACTTTTATTATTCCACCTTTTTTTTTTTCTTTTTCTTGCGGTCCAGCTTAGTTACTTTGGCAGTAAGGGTGGGTAGGATATGGCGACTGGGTCCAGACCATAAATGTTCGCAGAAGTATGGAACATGGCACAATTAATTTTGGCTAATATATCAGAAATTTTTGGTTGAGTTCCTGAAAAAAGGTCTTTTCATTATTTAAGTTTCTTTAGCTTGGTCTCATTTTCAAAATATTAATTTCCTACACTTTTTTTTTGTTTAATAGTATTTTGAATTTAATCTTTTTTATTTATTTTGTATGATTCATATTTTTTTAAAATTTAATGTAATCTTTTGTTAAGCCAACGTTAACGTTAGTCCTCTTATTTTGGTTTTGAGATTGATAATAAGCACGTAAAAGGAATAGATAATTATATTAAGGGATGTTAATTCATAAATTTTTAAACAATATTAATATTGATCTAATAAAAAGAACTATACATTTATGTTTTTATAAGAAATATAGGAACAACATCGAATTTTATAGTAAATATAGAAACCACGTTGAGTAAAATAAAGTTAATCTCACTGTAAATATATAAAGTAAAAATGCTATTAAACCTCACTGTTTTGACCATACTCCTACCAGGCAAGTTTAAAGATAATGAAGTTGTTTGATACAATTTAAATGTGCTTGGAAAGATATTTTTAGCATTTGCATTTATAGTTAACTCAATTTCATTAAATTTGTGCTTGTAAGACCAAAAATAGATATTAATTATATATTATAATTCGATCTTCTTGACGTATTTTCAGCTTACTCATTTTATTCATTGTAACACCCTATTTAATTTATAATCATGATTAAAGAAAGTGTCACACGGGATAATACAGAAACTCAGTCCTGAAGTTTAAACACTACTCCATACAATAACCGAGGCACACAATCATGCCACAACTAAACCAAATACAATGTTCATCAGTAATCAAAATAGGAAATTAAAAGACAGACTAGTACATGGGCCATAGCCCCAAAAAGAAAGTTCAAAGCAGTAGAATCCAGCCCAGATGGCTAAGCAGTGGAACCGTCACCTCCCTGTTGACCACGGGTGTTTCTCGCATCTGCTCACATCAATAAATTGACGATCATCGCAAAAAGAGAAGAACCACATACAAGACAACCAAACAAGCAAACAAGGTAAGCTAGAGTAGAAATAGTTTATCAAGCAATCACATGCTATTACACAATCCAAAACAGTATTCATCAACCAATCATGTTATGACTTCTCAAGCAATACACTAGACTTAGACTCGACTCATCCGGATTACATATAATCAGGTCGGATTCAGCAGATGCTTGCACTTATGGTGGATTACCCTGCTCACTCCCAAGCTGCTCACCCCCGAGCTAAGTGTTACAATGTTTCAATTCCCCACACGCAAGATTAGTCCTTAATGAGTTTCAAGCCTCCTACTACTCTCACCACGAGAGTTAGTTCGCTCTAAGTGAGACTAATTGACTCCTTAGAATGTCAGGATGCAACCTTACCTTGAATCCTTATCAAATTATAAAGATGGGGCACCACCATGGACTCCCACTAACAGGGGCCATGGAATTACGTCCCGACCACTGAAGCACCACCAGGAAGTCTCACATAGAGACTTGTGGATTTACGTACTGACAACATACCAATCACATTCCAAACAAACAAATAATATTGATCATGCATTTAACACCTCACGCCATCCTTTGTAACCCATCCTCATTCATATTCCATGTTGATTTCATACCATCCCATTCTTCCCAATTCGGGGATATAGAACTTCACCTCATACCAATATCATGCCATCAATGTAACATTATTGCTCATACCGAATTCATGACCACATATATAACCAACCATCTCATTGAAATCACATGCCAAGATTTATCCAAGTTCATCATTCACAATCCATGAATCACATCACTCATGCAAATTCATTCATCTCATACTTTATAAATGCATACCAAGACATACATATATCACAAAATAGTATTCACCCCAAATAAATGAGTGACACATTTATTATCAAGCACAACACACAACCATAATTCTTACACCAAAATTCCTAAGAAAATTTATTATCGCAAAACCAAAATCACTGCAGTAATGTGTGACACATTTCTCAAGTTACAGACATCTAATCGACGATCCAACCGATCAAACCACAATATGAACCAAATGTCCAAATTTGAGCTCAATCTAACGGTTAATGAGTCGGGAAAGTCAATTTTACTAAAACTGCGCATATCAGAAAAATACATAGTCGCCCAACGACCAAGTCAACTCACCCAGCGACTGCGCGACGCATCCAGAATACGAGAAATAACGTCAAATATCATAGTTTTATGAATATTTGAACCCTAACTCAGAAATATACCAAAAACTAACGTTTTCCCCAAACTTTTCTCATATTTCACAAAACATTAATCGCATAAAATAGAAATAACGTGAAACCCTAACATCCCTTACCTGGAAAGAGCTAGCCAAAAGACTCGTATACGCAAACAGTGAGCACCACAGCTCCGGGGACGACTTAGTGAGCTAGAAAATGGAACAGAACGAGGTCATTGAGATGAGCCTTAGAGTAAACACGAAAATAAGACTAGGAGAGATCTAGTATGGGCTAAGAAGCAACTTACGTGGAGTCGAAAGAGCTTGCGCAAACTTGACGGAAGCTAAGGATCAAACCCTAGGAGAGCTTCTGTTTAGAACAAGGGGGTTTAAGAACCGATGTTTTCTGAAAGTGAGATGAGAGTAAGAGTGTTAGGCTGGTTTAGGGTCTTTGGCTCCTTATAGGCCAGCTCTAAGTCCAACTGATTTGGGGACAACCCTTTAAAATAAAGGACAAATAAAGTGGGTCTTACATTCATAGATTTATTTTATTTTATTTTTAGTTGATAAGATTTTCAAGACATTCTCTTAATAAAGAACAAAGATGTTGAATATGGAATCAAATATTCCATATTCTCTTAGTAACAAAAGTTTGATAATAGTAGTGCTATAGCTTTAAAGAATTTGATTAGGATAAATCCTCGTAAGATATTGATAAATGAATTTAACGTCACAAAACTTACTTATATGATTAAGATTACACTTACATAAATAATATAATTTAAATTTATTTCTAGTTATAGTAAAATATCCAAGATACATTTGAACTTCATTTCAAAGTAAGGAAAATCAAAGGTGAAAGGTTCAATGACGGTTTTAAGGTATTTGTTTGAAAAAAAATAACATTTTAAAAATGTGGAAGATATTTTATTATAAGGGTTTGACAAATAATGTTTTTCAAATTAGGGTTTTTCCACTTCTAACACTTAAGAAAAATTATAAACGGGATAATATGCGAGGAATTTTCATAACCATTTTTTTAATCAATTTTGCAATTTAGAGTGATCTATAAGATTGAAAGTAATAAATATTTTATATATGCATATTTATAAGAGTTGTGAGTTGAAAGTTAAGCCCTAAACTTGAAGAAATTTTTGAATATTTGAAAAGTAACATCTTTCTAAAGCATTTGTTGTAAAGCCCACTTTATATTTTAATGAAAATGAGCTCAATTTAATTAAGAAGGCACAAACTCAGTCCATTAGTTTGTTTTCAGAAGCCCTTTGAGTTATCTCATTCTATCTTCTTCTCTCAACTTTTTCATCTCTTGACCGCTTCTATTTTTCCTTTTTCTCTGACTAAATTGCTTCCACTCCTTCAAACAGAGGCTCAGACTGAGACTGTTGCGGAGTTATCCAAATCGAACCAAACATTTTATTCTCCCACGTAAGTTCAACTCCAAACCTTCGTTTCTTATGTCTTTTCAGTTTTGAAGTTATAGTCTGATTTGGTCTTTGGTCGTGGATCTCACTATCTCTTCCTTTTGTTATTGTTTGTCAGCTCCTTAAGTTGTAGTTGTGTTGTGTTACTATTCTGTTGGGGCTCGATTTTGCTAGGTTAGCATTTGTCATGGTAAGAGAAGCTAAGGTTTATAAGTTTTCGAAATGATTTGCTTATTTTAACCTATGTATGCATTTTCTATTGCTGGATTGATGTTTGCATTGAATTGTGTAATGTTTCTACTCTAGTTTTTGGTTTTGCATGTTCGAGCGTAGATGAGGAACTGTTGTTCTCGCCTAAGCAAGAATAGTAGAAACTTGTCCCTGCTCTATGTCTCGAGATGTTGCTTGGGCGATGGTCTCTCACCTGAGCGGGAGTAATCTTGCCTAAGCGAGATGGGTTAGCTTAAGCGGGAACTCATAGATGTTCCAATACTCTCTGTTTGCAATCTCGTTCAGGCCTCAATCAAGAGTTTCTGACTTGAACGAGAGCTCAATAGCTTGAGCGAGATTGACAATAGAATTGTTTTAATTACTTGATTGATTCCATGATTGATTGATTTACCCCTTAAAGCATGAAGTATGATGCCATGTATGTTTTATGTGATGTAATGAGACTGAAATTTGTTGTGCTTGTGTGAGAATATATACATAGTATGTGCTTCACGTAATTCCATGAGTCTCAAGGAGAGATTTTATGGTGGTATTATTGTAGTGTATGTAATGAAATAAGGATTCAAGTAAGGCTGCATCCTGACACTTTAATGAATTCGTAAGAGTCACATAGAGTAGACTTGTTCATGTGGTGAGAGTAGCAGGAGGTCCTGGTCTTTGGTAGGATAATGTCCTTAGATGATCATTGACTAACCTCACCTGTGGTAGAATGAAACTCATTGGTAATGGCTCTGCAGAGTAGTAGAGGTCACTACATGTGCACGCAACCAGTGAATCCGATTTCATTACATGTATCTGAATAATTAAGTTAGAGGGTTTGTCATGGTTTGCTATCACATGTTTCTTGTGTTTAGTAATGGCTTGCTCACTTACCTATTAAAAAAATATTTTTTCTTTACATTACCATATTCTTGTTTGTGTCATGTTTTCTTGTGGTGTTTTCCTTGTTGCAATGATCACCAATGTTAGTGTGAGTAGATGTGGAGACTCCTAATGATCGTACAGATGGTAGAGAGGTAGCTGCCTGTTTAGACTAGGCTAGAGATGGCAAATAAACTCGTCTCCATGGGTATTGCTCGAATTCATCCCTGTTTTGACGGGGAATCCCCACATTGACTGGGTATAGGTATGGGTATGGGAAATCCCCGATTTTTTCAATTGGGTATGGGGATGGGGATGGGTATGAGGATGTACATATCCCTGCCATAATACTCGTCCCCACCATATCTTCATCCCAACTTAAATTATTAAAATATTCATAATTAATTAAATAACCTATATATATATATATACATACATATATATATATATATATATATATATACTTTCAATTTTTTATTTTTTCTATTTATTTGTTTTTTTATTTAATTTATTTGTATATCCAATATATTTTTCATCTTATCATAATCTTTATGTAATTATGTTAAAATGATGTATGTCAATTAAAAAAATTTATATCTCATATTTGAATATTTCTATTATTTTTTACTATTTTTATTTATTATATATTTTCCTTTCACATGAGAATGTTTAGTACTTTCAATTTAAGTGTTTAATAACATAAACCTTTCATTTACTAGGTAATATAAAAAAAAATTATTTACTTATTATTAGTATTCATTTTTTTTTTCAGTTGAAGAACTTTTTTGTTTTGCTAAATCAATTTTCGTTATTTCTCAACCATTGAGTATATATGTTGATATTGAAAAAGTTTTATTAGATTTCTAAGGTATTTTTCATCTTATCATACCATTAATTATACATTTGTTTTTCATTGTACGATTTATTTTAATAATCTTTCAAATTGTTTCTAAGACATACATTTGTTAATATTTTAATATTTTTATTTATTGTTTATTTTCATCATGTAGAATACTATTTCAATATATTTTATCTAATTATTTTTTATTTTCTACCTCATTATCAATCATACTGTAATTTTTTTACTATAATTGTATAAATAATTTTTATTTACTACAATATAAAAATTTAATGTAATTGCCATGAATATTTTTTTTTATCACCACCCAACATATATTAGAGTTCAAAAGATATAAGATCTATGTCAAAATTTTATTATTATGTTTATTATTTGTTCTTTACGCTATTTTGATAAGTGGTGTATTATAAATTTTATTAGTGTATAAAAAAGAGATTTACTAGAATTTAAAAAATTGAAATAAACAAACATTTAAATTATATTTTAATTTGAATATTTGTTTTCGTTTTATATTTTTTTAACTATTTTTAAATTTTATCAACTAGGTTTCATTAATGTTTCCAAATTTAATAAATGTTTTGATTCTCATAAAATTTTATTTGGTATTATAATTTAAAATGTAAACAATTATAATTTATTTCAAAATATTTGATATCGAAGAAACAATCATCCTCCTAATATTGAATATTCGATAATATTATGTTTTCTTGACCGTAATTTTTTATTACTTTATATAAATTAATTAAAATTAATATTGAAGTAGTAAGAAAATGGATACGGGTATGAGTACGAAATTATACCCGTTACCCGATGGGGATGGGGATGGAACAAAAGTTTGATACCCGTTGGATTTGAGTATGGGGATGGGGATAAAAGTTTTCTACGGGTATGGATATGGAATAGCGAAACTCGTCCCGTCCCGCCCCGTTGCCATCCCTAGACTAGCTTATTTGTTATCGCTCTTTTGAGCACCTTTTGAAACTGTTTTATTTGTAATTCCTTGCTCCATTGAGTTTTGAGCACCTTTTGTAAACTCGTCCCCGCCCGTCCTGTTACCAAATTGTTTTACAGTTTAAGACATTGTTTTGTGCCTTTGGTATTCCTTTTCAGTATAATTTGGGATAACTGTAATTAGTGGCAGATCTTCACCAAAAAATTTGAAGGAACCAAAATAATATACTCAAAATTTATATATTTAATTATTGTTATTAATTTAACAAGAATATATATAATTGAGTATTGAATTTCTCCTTAGAAAAATGATAGTTTTTAAGTTGTAATTGATATATAATTCATTTTAAGTAAATTTTTATAATTCATCTCTTTCACTTTTTCACTCATTGACTTTTTCACTTACCGGACACTCTCATATTTTCCCTGGTTAAGTTTCAAATAATTAATATAAAACCTTAAATTATAATTTTTTGAATCTTAAGAAATGATTCCCCAAATTCAACCATTGGATCTTAGTATCGTGTTTGAAAATATGTAAAGAAGGTAAAGAAGTAAATCTATCTTGTTTCCATCTACAGGGATATTTTACCTTCTCTCACTTTAAAAAGAATTATCTATTATTTTATTTTTCATCGATATACTTATTTAAAAAAATTAAGACAAAAAATAATTTATCAAAATTTAATCAAAAATTGAGAGACGTAACTACTAAAAACAATTATATGATAATCAAGGAAAAACTAAAATATGGTTATGAAAAAACATATATTATATAACTTTTTCTTATATATTAATAAAAATATAAATATAAAAAAAACTTATGAGATGAAAAAATATTAACTATTAAACTAATATTTTACTATCAATATATAAGAGAGAAATACATTTTTATCTTAAGAAATGAAGGAAAACACGATGAAAATGATAGCATAAAGAATGAATTTATGTCTAACTTCTTTCTTAAAAAAATAAACAAAAGAAAACATACAAAAGTGAAAGATAAGTAGAATATGTGAAAGACTTAAAAGATATCGAGAGAGAACATAAAAAATATGTCAATAAATTTTTTTCTTCTTTATTATATTTAATTTTATGTTTTATTATTTATTAACATTAAATATTATACTTTATGAAATAATACTTTATAAAAGTCTATCTAATTTAATTTCCATATCAATATAATATATATTATATATTTTCAAAAAATATTAAAATAATATATTTTCAAAACAAATTAAAAAATTTGGGATACTTTTAAAAAAATTTAAAAATTTTGGTGGAATCATGACTCCCCTAAAAATACATCAAAATTCGTCACTAACTATAATGGTAAACTCTCATATACTTTATATCACGTGCTCTATTTTATTTTAGTTATGAAATATTTTATTTTTTAGAATTTTTCCATTAAATGAGATGTCACCTTCAAGTAAATATAAAGAACAAATATTAATAGAAATCATATTAAAGATTACTCAATCAATTATTATAAGTAATAATAAATTATTTTATTATTGGTCGTATCTACTAATAAAGTTAGATTAGTGGCACATCTTTAAGAAATATATAGGAGTGTCAAAGTTTATTTTCATTTATAAAAGTATATGAATTTGAGTGGGTCAAGTACATAAAATTCAAAAAAATAGTTTATTTATGTATTATTTTTTTTGTATAAATTTGAATGAGAACTTTTTGATTATTCACAGTAAATTCAACTAAAGTAAAGTATCAATCAAATTTTTATTATGCCTAATCATGTCTATTTTTTTATCTCCTCACCAAATAAAAGCTTAATTAATCAAAGTAAAATTTTGACTAATTTTAGTTAGAGTAAATAAATACTTTCAACCAAAATAAAGTCTCAATTATTAGTAAAAACTCATTTAATCACATGAAAATTTTTAAATAAAATCAAAGTAAAGTTTCAATTAAATTTAACAACCTTCAACTCATATGATTAGCATGCATATAAATTTAAACAACTCCCTAATTAGCTAGCATGTAACATGATTCAAAGGCAACAAATAAATGAATGAAAACCACAATGATAAAAAATATATTTTATTCTAACGTCAAAATCTATAATGAAATTATACCGGAACTGACTCTCAAATTATAACAAATCCTAATTAAAAAAATATTTTTAAGCCCAAAAATCAATTAAGAATTTAATGTATTTATAAAAATTTAGATTTTTTTGACTACAAAATTTAACTAAAAATTTTAATAATATAATAAATACAGTATATTATGCAAAGTAAACAATTGTGTTAATATCATAATTAAATATTAATAATTTAATCTTACTGTTACTACTATATTTTTAATTAATTTCACTAAAATAATTTTATTATTGTTAATTAAATCAATCTTATATTAAAATAATAAATTAATCGTTATATATAATTAGACTAATAATAATAAATATTTAAATTAATTTTTCATTCATATATAATAACAATAAAATCTATTTCAAGAAAACAAAAAAACAAAAAAACATTACCTGTGCTTACACACGGTCTTGTACTAGTTTTGTGAAAAAGTGTTTTATTAGACAGAGTCACTTTTGTGTTGATGATATAAATAGAATTTGGTGAGAACAGATAATTTTGCCTGTAGTAGATTGTGACCAATTATTTATGTTATTGAAGGACCAACAACCATTAATGTTGACATAAAGGAATAGGATAAGACAGTGAGAAAGAAAGCTCACAAACGTGGACATCTGTTGCCAACTACTAACCTCATATTTATTACACTTATATCTAATTTAGTATTGTTAGAGCCGCATAAAACCCCATTTATTAATTAGGTTAGGTCAGTTGGAGATGACATTTTCTTTTTACTTTTTAAAAAATAAATTTAAAAATAGTTTCAGTTTGTTTTTCCATCATCAAGAAATTGTTGTAAAATAAAGATAAAAAAGACAAGTTATTTTGATCTTTCACATTTGCTTCTATTTATAAATTTATAAATTATAACTTTAATTAAGTTTTTAAATTCTTTTCAAATCCTAGTATTTAAAATTGGTTTTTTATTAAAAAATATTTGTTGTTGAATATATAATTTTTTTTAATTTTTTTAGTTGAGTTTGATTTTGTGTCGATTACGATGACATGATTTTTGTAAGTCTCAATTTCTGCTCTAAAAAGATTTGGACCTAACCTTTTTCGAGGGTCTAAGGTCAGTCCATTAGGGACTTCCAGAACCCCCCACTCAACTCCACTCACTTTCATTTTGCTCTTTTCTAGAAACTGTTCCTCTCCTCTCTCTCACTACTGAAACCTAGAGCTCTGTTAGGGCATAGGCTCCTTTCCACTTCGAGCTAGCTGAACTCCTTTTCCTCCAAGTAAATTAAGCTCAACCTTCCTTTTTTCTCCTTTTTCTGCACAATTGCCTTGGTTTAGTTTGGGGTTGCCCTTAAAGACCCATTCTGACCATTACGTTCGTACTGTACAGCTGCTTAGTTTGTCCTTGGAGTTGTGTTCTTCTTTGGTGTTTGTGTTGGTTGATTAGCATTGTCCATGTAAGGGAAATTAGGGTTTTGCGTATTTTAAGTCATTTTGCTTGTTTCTGGTTCTATTTCGTACTCTTAATGATTGTGTGGTGCTTTTGATGGTATAAAAATAAATTGTGTTGTTTTGGTTGAATTTCTGATTTTTGCATGCGTGAACAGTGGAGAAAACCTGGTATTTTCGCCCATGCGAGCAAGTCTCGCCTAAGCGAGAGTATCAGAGTTTTTACCCAGGTTCTGCTTTGAATGGTTGCTAAGGCGACAAGCCTTCATTTTGAGCAATGAGTAATCTCCCCTCATGCGAGGAGGTCTCGCCTAAGCGAGAATTCGCAGAAACCTCACTACTTCACTACTCGAGCTCTCGCCTAAGCGAGAAGGGCTTACTTGAGCGAGAGAATCTCTCTTGCCTGAGCGAGGACTTCTAGCTTATGCAAGACTGGTGCATGGATGTGCTCTAGTTCTGTTTTCTCCTCTGATTTGGTTGTTTGCCTACATGATGGAGTGTTTTACAATAAAAACATAAAGTATGACGTCATGTATGTTGTATGAGATTAAATGAGAATAAGATTTGCTATGTTGAGTATGAAATGATTTATGAATCTTTTGGTTAGTGGTGCATTGGCATGAGAATATAATGCTTGAGATGACATGTGGAATGTTGTTGGTAAAAGAGTTTCATGGGAAAGTCTTGGTGATGGTGTGGTTAGTGTATACCTTGATATAAGAGATGTTTAGATAAAGGAATGTATCCTGAACTCTAATAATCGTTCACGCTCACATAGAGCAGAATGAATTATGTGGTGAGAGTGGCAGGAGGTCCTAGTCTTGGGACGTATTGCACCTAAAACATTAGAGGATTAACCTTGTATGTGGTTGGGTGATAACCTCTTATGTCTAGACTCTGCAGAGTTTAGAAACCAGCACGGGTGCATACTTCCTTTAGAATTCTATATGAAGAGAATAATCCCGATAATTGAGTTAGAGAGGTCCTGCACTTGTTTGTTGTCACATGGTTTGGGTGGCTGCTGTTTTGTATGTTCATAATTTGATTTATTATTTACTTGCTCAATAACATGATCAAAAATATTTTACTCTATCTTACCCTCTTGTTTGGTGTCTGTTTCTCTGTTTGGCTTTCCTTTTTGCAATGAGCACCAAAATTTATTTGGTGTGAGCAGATGTGGAAATCCCTAATGATCATTAGGATGATGGAAATGCTGCAGTTTAGATGGTGAGGAGTTGGTGTTGGCCCATTATTGAGCTCCTTTTGAAGAACAATTACTATTTTGTAATTAATAATTATGTGCTCTATGAGCAATGTTTCTGGAAACGGTTAACTTTTGTGTTGTGTTATTGACATTATTTTGTGCATTAACTTTCCTTCTAATATATTATAGATAATTGTAATAGTTAGTACCTATATATGCTTCATGTCATGTGCTCTTTATATGATATTTATGTGTTGTTTTATTTAGTAGATTTATGGGATATCACATTTTTACATATTTACATATTTTAATATAAAATATAAAAAAATTAATTTAATTAAGTTTTAACTTTTTGTTAATTTTAGTACATATTTGTAATTTAGATATTCTTAAATTTTTTTATTATATTAATATTTAAAGTTTTTATATTTTTATATTAAGTCTCTGTTAATTAAATGATATGTGGTCTTTTAAATATTGTAATATCAATTAAATATAATATTATTTAATAATTTTTATATTATTTAATATGATATTGTATTATTCATTATTATTATTATTATTATAAAAATTATTGTATAGAGTTTTAAATTTAATTAGAAACTTATTGTAATATACTTTTTTAAATCATAACAATGTTATTATATATATATATATATATATATATATATATATTTAATATTATTTTATTTAACTACATTACAACTATATTAAAATTATTTTATTATTTAATTTTTTTATGCATAAAATAAATTATCAATTATAATTGTTAATATTTTTAAAATTTTTTATCTACATAAAGAAAATTACATTAACAATTATTAAGATGAAAATCTATTTAATGTACACTAGTTAATATTTTTCATTTATTAATAATATTGATTTGACTCAACTAGCATTGATATATTTATGACACGCTACCAAATTAACAAGGGTCTTGTTTACTAGTGTCCCTTATTAATATACATTGAATTTTATAAATATTCATAATTAATCGTGATAATAAATAAAATCTAACATAATAATAATTAAAGCATTTTTATTTTATTTAAAAAACAAAAATAGTGTTTATCCATAAAAATTAAAAAATAATTAAATAATAAAATAACTATATTTTAATATTGATAAAATTAAAATCTAATTAAACACAAAAAAGTTTAAATTAATGTAAAAACCAACAAAAAATAGTGTTAAATATTTTAAAAGTTCACAAAAAAAATTAAAATATTAATTTGAGACTTCATTAAATTTCTTTTCTCTAATTGATAATCCTGTGCAACATCTTTATTAACTTAAGAAAATCCTTTGTACTAAAAAAATAACAATATTTTAATATATGAAATTATTAATTATAAATATATAAATTTAACAATATAGAAAATTTAATTACCTAAATTTTTAGTAGAGATCTTAAAAATTTTAAAATGCTTATTGCATTAGAGTTGTTTATAAATTTCAAAGGATTATTTTGTTTTTATAAAATCTATTATACACATTTATATTATTTTAATTAGTGGACTTAATTATTTCAGCTTTCAATATAAAAATAGTAAAATAAATTTGTATTAATTATTCCTTAACTAGTATCCTTAGGGTACTGATTAGCATTCTCCAATAAACAAAGCATGAGTAGGAGTTTGATAAGAAGTCTTAAATTGCTAAACAATTTTAGATAGCATTTAACATCTTATTCATTACTCATGTCTTGTTATTAAATTTAAATAAAGTTAATTTTGTTAAAAATATTTAATAAAAATATTAGTATAACATTTATAATAAAATTAAATATGGTTACAATTTGGAGAGAGTCAAAATTGTTCAATGTAAAAATAAAATTAGGACTTAATTGAAAACAAATAATGATGTATACGAGACAAAATTAAGACAATGACAATGGCATCTGGCATGATAGTGACACATGACACTATCACTATCATATCACACTGGCATTGTCATGTGACACAATGTTAGTTTGAAACATGATAATTTGTTTTTTAATTATAAAAAAATTAAAAATTAAAAAAAATAATAATAAAAAAATCCATGAAATAAGATATGTGGCACTTCTTTAATGTGATTAGGTGATTAGTACATTATTAAGAGAAATGATATGTTACAACAAATTTCTCATGATAGGAATCAAATTGAGAAAAAAAAAATCAATTTGATATCTCTCTAAAAAAAGACTATAGTGATTTAACCTAAAAATAAAGTGAAGTTCCATATTTTTACAAAGACATAGACAAAAGAACATATGAATATAATAAAGTAAATATAAAGTATAATGCTTTTTAGTGCCAAACATCAGAAGTTCGAACTTGATTATCCAGGATTATACTTGACAAAACATATATTTACTTTTATGTCTATATTTAGAAATTGACTTCTGCATTTTGTGCACTAAATGTCTTGCTTGAAGATAAAATACACACTACGTTAAGCTCAGTCTCTTTCAATATTACAACAGACACTAACTAATGGCACTAAATTTGAACGAGTAAGCAAGTGCAAAGGTATACAAACTTTTAAAATCTATTTCACTATTGTTAAGATTAAAAAGAAAAGGTTGATGATCTAATACAGTAATATGTGTTTCACTGCAAATTTATTGGAAATTACAAGAGAATATATCAAATAAAATTTTCAGAGTACCTTGTGTCATCTGAGCCTAACCAGATAAGACATTGACACCACTCTCAACCCAAAATCTTAAGGCAATGGGTTTATGGACCCGTATTCTTATATGATGTTCTACTTTCTCAATTTTGGTCAATGTGGGACTTAGACTCACACTTGGATTCCTAACACCTTGTACACAGTACAATAAGATGTAAGCATAAATGATTTCTTCTTGAAAAATCAACATGCTGTGTGCACACAAATGGAGGAGTAACAACAAAGACAATCTGGTATATTGTATTATACAGGTCTAAGAACTATACAGGCACCACAACTAGAAAATTACATAAAAAATAATAAATTATCAGCCTTGTATTTAATCCAACATAAAGCCACCTTAAAAAGAAAGAAAGGAATTAACATTTGCAATTCAACAAGGAGATTTTATTTAGTCTGGTTTCGGCATACATTCTGGAATACTCTATTCCATTTCAAAGCTTAACTAAGAAATTACAAATAGCTAATTCATTCTATAACATACATTCGTATATTAACAGATATAGATCACTCCTTTGAATCGAGCATTTTGTTTAGTGCAACAAGATAAGCCTCTACACTGGAAACAACAACATCTACTCCTTTTCCAATCCCACTGCAAAAAGAGAAAAATATGCACCGTTAGATCTGCATCTGGGGTATTAGTAAAATAATGATATACTAAAGCAATCAAGTTTTCATTAACAATACCTAAATTTTGGATAAACAATGTTTCTATTTAAAATAGGTAGGTTTTTAATTTTTTACGAGTTTGGCTTAAATTTCTCATCTTTAGTTCATAAACATCATCAAACCTTCACAATGAGATCAACAGCCTTGTAAGCTGAATCCACTGGTCCTTTTCCAACAGAACAACCAACGTGTGTGCTACCGTCAATTGAAACAAGTTTGATACTTGTTGATGAAAATTTCAGAGTTCCTCAAGTCACCTATCGATAGATATATAAATTAATTTTTCTTCTTTTGGTGTAATTAATCTTTCTTTTGTATTGTTATCAAACATATAGTTTAAAATTAAACTAATTTGAATTTACCCCCAACCCACCAAGTTTCCAAATAGGTTCTACATCACAAACTTTATCTGATACCAATGCTTTTAGGTCAGCATCAGTAACTCTATAGAAAAAATAAAAAAATTGAGTCAGAGAATATGAAGACATTAGTTCAAGATGACCATTATGGATTTATTATTAAAGACATTATTAAAAAAAATAACAATTATATTGTGAAAAAGCTTTAGTTTTCTCTATTTTTATATGCTTCAAAATTTTGGATGCTTTATTTATGATTAGTAATTAATTTAGGTGCAAAACTATGTTTTCTTGTTCAATAGTACATTATAATTTCAAGTTAAATAAGAGTTAATAAGTCCGATCATGTATTAAAAGGGTACAATTTTTTTAATTTATTGATGGATAAATTTTAGTTTTCTTTTATGAAAATGAATAAATCGTATCTGAAAGTACAAAAAAGGAATTGTATTTGAAAGCATGACTTTAAAATATAGAACATGAAGGTGAAATATTTTATAAACATCAAAGTTAATCAAAATCTTGGAAGCACAATTTCTTTATTTTAAATTCGTACTTTCAAACTTGATTTATCTATTTTCGTAAAAATTTAAAAATTTATTATTTATATAAATTTTAAAAAAAATCACACCCTTTTCATAGACAAGTGGAATAAATCTTTTGTACTTGACTACAAACTCAGTCTTCGGTATTCTAAAATTAATGAAATAATCCATATATGTACCCTCATACTTCTAAAAGCATTTTATCGTACAATCCCACTACTAAAAAAACTCATATTTCTTATCAATTTTGTTTTAATTTTTTTTGTAAGAAATACTTATAAATTTTGTTATGAAATTTTTTTTGTAGAAAATTGCTGTCAATTTTTTTGTAAAATATTTTGTATAAAACACTTTTCGCAACAAATTTTGTAGAAAATACTGCGAATTTTATAATTTTGTAAGAAATAATTATCCACAAAGGAATTACCTGCTAATTAAAATTCTTAAAAAATATAGCTGAAAAAAGTTTTTTCTTGCAAAATTTTTTAACAAATTTGCAAGAAAATTCTCATGTAATATGAGAATTTTTAGAAGTGCAACAAACTGTATACTATATTCAAAAATAAATAAAAAAATTATTAACCTTTCTTTTTTCAGCCATTGCTTTGAAGTTTTTAAATACACTCTCAACTTCATCCTCCTTGAGTTCATAGCCAAGCTGAAAAGGTAGAAATAGCTCAATGAAACAGAAGAATGGTCACAGTGCCTTTGATCATAAACAAAAATAGTTACATACCTCTTTCAGTCGATTTTTCAAAGCTTGGCGTCCACTAATAGGTGTGGAAGTGTAAACGAAGGAAAGAAAATAGTTATAATTTAAATATATAAAGTCTAAGATAAAAATTAATTAATCAATTATTAGTAAATTACGAATAAAAAAATAATAAACATGAATCGAAATATCACATTGAAACATTAAAAAAATCGTTGATTAAAAAGGTAAATTAATTAATTAGGACATATGAAAATAGTTTTAAAGTTAAATTTTTTTTCGCATCAGATACTCATACATAATACTAGTAGCACTTGTTTCACTAATGTTTAATTATAGTATTCATGATACTATTATCTTATATGACATTTCCCCGCTAATTTTCAATTGCAAAACTCTTTCTTTTTTCAATTTAACTTTCGTTCATTTTTCATAAATGTTTCTTTTTAATTTCATCTATTAGTTTCTTTCGTTTCCAAAATTTTAAGCTTCGTATTTTATAGCTATTTCTATAGTACAAATAAAAACATAAAACAATTTCAACAAAAAAACTGTAGAATGATTATATGGATGCAATAACTTCAACATTACTCATCGTATAAGAGAAGGATTGGGGCAATCCTATTTCCCTATTTTCAATTCATATTTTTTATTGCTGATAAAAAAGAAAAGAAAAACATTACTCATGGTATGACCTGTTATATTTGTTTTAAACTTCTTTAACTTTTTACTCCATTCACTTTTCATAAATCTTTCACTTATTTCATCTACAAGTTTTATTTCAAGCATTTTGAGTTTTTTTTTTATATATAGTTTATGGCTACTATTCTTAAAAAATCCAAAACAAATATCAATAACAATACGCCATTTCAATAAACTATACATTTCCTTTACTACATATTAGATACATATAAATTTTCTAAATTGGATCTGTATGAATAAGTTGATTAAAATATAATTTCGATATCCATTGTTTGATATTAAAAATATTAATAAATGAATTAACAAGAGAATTTTCAAGCTATAAAATGATTTTAATATTTTTAAAGTTAGAATACTCTTATTAATATACACTGATATAAAAATCTATATAAAATTATAAATAATATATAAATCATAAAGGATTAGTAACATCAGGATAAAATATTACATATTTTCCAAATCTTTATACCTAAACAGCTTTTGGTGGTGCTTTTCGGGAATTGTTATTAAATGATTGATATAAATTACAACTCCATTTGATATAAAATTAGAAAAAAAAAACTTACAAGCATTTCTATTCTATATATAGAGTTTCGGTCTACTCTCTACTCTACAAAATATATATATATATATATATATATATATATATATATATATATATATATATATATATATATGTGTGTGTGTGTATGTATGTACGTGACAAAATGGGATAAAAGAGTTATAAAATTACAACATTTATATTTTTTGTATATGATACTGATACTCTTCCCAAAATTTTTATTCCAAAACTTTTTTTTTTCAAATTTAACTTTCATTTATCATTTGTCATAAATATGTTTCTCTGGTTAACTTCATGTATAATATTCTTTTATTTCCAACATTTTAACTTCTTCATATTCTATAGCTATATTTTTCTAAAGTGTTCAAAGAAAAAAAAATAAAAGAATTTAACAAAAAAACTATAAAATTATAACAAACAAATATCTATATCTATATATATATATATATATATATATATATATATATATATATATATATATATATATATATATATGTCACAAAAATGAGATAAAAGAATTATGAGAAAATGTCATATATACCTTAGCTTCCCTAGTACGATATTAGGTCCACTGGATCTCTCATAACCAATATCTTCAGGAGAAAGTATTTCATATGTACCTCTATGCTTTAACAATCCAGCCTACAAAGTACAAATAATAATAATAATAATAAATGTAAAAAGGAAAAAAGTTTTAAGAAAATCAAACGCAAGAGGGCACTAATAACCTGATGAATGCCACTTTCATGGAGAAAGGCATTATCACCTACAACAGCTTTGTGTGGCTGTAAATGCATACCAGAGAACTCTTCAACCTGTTGAGAAAAAAAAAATCAAATCTTGAATTGAAGAAAGGAGAAAAATATTCCAAAAATGAATGAATAGTTTATAAATATTAAACCATCTTGCTGGTCTTCAGTATGTGCTTTGTATTAATTCCAGTATATAAACCACCTAAAACATGATCTCCCCTGCATCTTAGGGCCATCACAACCTTCAATAAAAGAAATATAAAATAAGTTGAAGTACATTGAAGAAGACGAAATTGATTAAGTTACTGAGACAATTTACTAATAATAATAATAAAAAGAACACAAGAGTAAATAATTGTAAATATGATGAGATCTATTGAATAATAAAAGGGATAAAGCTAACACGTATATGCCTTAGGACTTTGAGTTATGCAATATAATATAATGACATATCTAAACTTATCCCTGTTTTAATTAAAAATGTGTAATAGAATATGTTTATTTTGTCATCCGAATCTGAGTACTTGAAGGGAGATATATTATTTTAAAAATGATAAAAACTCGGTAAGGCAATGTTCAATTGACTTCTTAAACTATGCTCAATCTTGTTTAGTAATAATAATAAAATAAGTTGAAGTAAAATAAAAAAGATGAAGTTAAGATACTGTGATCATTATATATATATATATATATATATATATATATATATATATATTTTTTATAAACAAAAGCATAAATTTTCCATGCGCCTTAAGAGATATATTAGATAATTAAAGGATACAACTATATCACATAAATATTTTTTATAATAGTGTGTTTAGATAAGGAATGTTAAAAGATGATTATTTAAAAAAATTTAAAGTGCTTTATGATAAAAATATGTTGTTTTGGATAAAAATAATTGAATGAAGTTAAACTTCTAAACTTTGATTAGAGTAATTGAATTTCTTTAAATTAATTTTTTTTAATTTCATTAAAAAATTAAGAAATTGAAATTCTCATCGCTCATAATTTGGGTTAACATAGGTAAATATTGATTTGGCACGACCTAGGTTCAAATATACTCGGCTTGACTACACTTGAGACTAACCCAAATTAATTTGACACGGTATTCGATGTCTCAGTCCAATTTGTTTTAACTTGTACTCGAGCTAATTTAGCTCGATTCAACTTGACTTGGATTTGAGTTGACTTGACCTAACCTAGGTTGACCTAAGCTCAACTTGACTTGGCCTTGATTGGGTTAGACTTGCCCAAGTCTTGCTTAAACCAAGATCCAGTTGAGTAGCACAACTCGGATGAATACGAATTGGCCTTGACTCAAATGAATATGGATCCAATTGGATGAACATGTACCTATCCTGACTTGGTCTTGGACTAACTCAACTCAACCCTTCCACTCACTTGCGCTGACTCAGCTCGACTGAACCAAGATTGACTTGACTCAACCTAGTATTAATCGAGCTAAGCTGAACCTGGTCTTGCTCTCGGCCTAATCCAACCTAGTTGAACGTTTAACTCAAATAAATGTTGACCTGACCTGATGTGTGATCCCTTAACGTGACTTGACTTAGACCCTAATTGACTCATCTTGACCAAAATCAAGGTTGACTCAACTTGACTTCCGTCAGATCAACTTGACTTTGGATCCAAGCCAACTCGACTAGATCAGGGTCTGGCCTTGATTCAAGCTAGTCCAACTTTACTTAGGCTCAAATTAACTTGACTTGACTTGACTTTAAGTCAAACTAACTCAGTCCGACTTTACATAAGTCTGACTTGATGCTATCTTAATTGGATTTGTTCAGATCTAACATTTCACAACTTGAAAATAATTTCATTTAATATAAACTAAGAAAACGTTATGTAAATACAAAATTAAAATATCTTCAAGAACTTTGGAAAAAAAATAATGTCAAGATTAGTTACAATTTACAAAAAGATTATCAATAAATAAATAAATATATATATATATATATATATTAAATTTGGCAATAATTCCAATACTTTAAAATAAATTAAAAATTCACTAAACTTAATTACCTTACACACAGAGTTTAAAAAATATCTTAGAAATGGTGAATTTTCCTATTTAAACACAATATTAGGGCTTTTAATAATGCAATAGAATATAATGACATGTGTAAACTTATCCCCGTTTTAATTAAAAATGTGTACTAGAATATGTTTTTCTTCTCGTCTCAATCTAAGTACTAGAAGGAGATATTATTTTGAAAATGATGAAACATAGGTAAGAAAATATGCAATTAAAAGGGTGAATGAGTTACACCACTAATTAAATTTATAATTAAAGTAGTCGTTAAATTGTAAAAGTGATGACTAAAATATTTTTGGATCTATATAAATAATTTTGATCACTAATCCAATAGCTATTTTACTTTGTTTTTTTATTTTTGTCATTGTAGTGGATTATTTCTAACAAGGTGTACTTTAATCTCCAAATGCTTTATAATTGGTGAAAAAAGTGAGAGAGTAGAAAGTAAAGTTGTCGTAAATTTGGTAACATATAAAATTTATTCCCTGCAGAAGAAGTATCTAATGTGCCTCTATATATATAAGTTTTGGATAAGGTGATTTGTTTGGGGAGATTGATGATAGTAACCTCTTCGAATGCAGCATTACCAGCCCTTTCACCGATCCCATTAATGGTTACTTCTAGTTGCCTTGCACCAGCACGAGCAGCCTGAAAGTAAATACCTCTATGAATCTTTTTGTTCTTGATTACACTAATTGAGTGAACAAAAATACCTCTATTGTGTTTGCAGTAGCATGCCCAAGATCATTATGACAGTGAACAGCAATGACAGCATTTTCAATTCCAGGGGTATTTGCTTTTATATCACAAATCAATTTTCCAAACTCGAATGGCATTGTTATGCCCACAGTGTCTGCTATGACCACAGTTGTTGCCCCTGCTTTTATAACTTCTCCAAATATTTCATACAGAAACTCTCTATCCGATCTGCTCCAACAAAGATTCAACATTTTCAGTCAACAATTTATTCAAAATAAATAAAAAGGAAAAGCAGTTTAACTACCTTATTTTTCTTAAACATCCACTTTGTACTTTTTTAATAATAAATTATTTAATTAAAGCTTAAGAAAAACACACCTCAAAATAATTGTGTTATATATTACCAGCCACGTGAATTTATATCACCATCCGGCAACCACTTTTATACCTGCAACCACTTTTATACTTTATTAATAACTTAATTTATGTTTAGTTAAATATCCTAATTTAATAATTTATTATTAGAAGTAGTTGTCAAACCTACAGTTTTTTTTTTCAAAAGTCGACTCTGAAATGTTTTATTTTCTAAATTATTGGATGGTGTCACATTGCGAACAAACAGTGCACTGGTATAAAGTTTTAATTCTCCATACGGCATCCATGGTACAACATCATAGCCATAATTTGGAACTATGTCAGTGATAATTTTTAACTAGTTAATGATAAATTTCTTTCAGATAAATTTATGTATCATTTACCATATTTATTTTTATTTAATGTAAAACTTTAAAATTTTTAATGAAAATTATATCTTATTTTCTTATAAATATTTGTTGTGAAATCTTGGAGTATTTTCTGAAATGTTCTATTTCGAATTTGTACTAACGGCTTTGAAGAATGTACCATGAAGACTTTATTTAGGATGATAGGACAGATTCTGTCTACCTCTGTAAGAACCTAGTGTTGTGTTCATTGAAAACATAGGGTTCTGTAATGTTCATTGAAGATATATATGAAAGTAGAAAGAGTTGAGTGAGAGGAACCTGGCTGCATCTTCAGCACCGAACTCGATATCACGACAACCCAAACTGCGAGCGAAAGCGACCATGTGACGAGCTATTTGAAGAACCTCCTGTTTGGTTTTTCGGAGCTTGTACTCCATGTGAATGGGGCTGGTGGCGATGAAGGGCAAAAGCCTTGGCCTTTTCGCCTCCTTCACAGCCTCCCATGCAGTTCTAATGTCCTTCTCATTGCACCTGCACATCGCAACAATCACCGGAACGTACCCATCATCGTCACATTTGTTTCCAACTTCCTGCGCTATCATCTTCACGGCATTCAAGTCCTCCTGCGATGCACAAGGGAACCCCGCCTCGATGATGTCCACGCCCAGCTTCGCCAGCTGCCGCGCGATCCGCAGCTTCTGCTCTGCGGTCATGGCGGCGCCGGGGGCCTGCTCGCCGTCTCGGAGGGTGGTGTCCAAAATCCGGACGTAGGAAGGGTCCGGAATATGGCCCGGGATATACTCGGGTCTGGAACGAGAGCGAGTGCCGTTCATGGATGCTAGTTCTGATTCAGAGGAAAGGACCTTTGGACCGAAGAAGAAGATGTTTGTCTTCTTATAGTAACATTTTTTTTTTAATTAGTATTTTTCTGAAATACTTTAACTTTTCTTAACAATTAATCATGTAATATGTTAATTTCTATAGATATTAAAAATATACGTCACTATTTAAACAACGGATATCTATATAAATATGAGATAAATATTTATCTTGTAAATAAAATATAAAAAAATAGGTTAAATTATTCTTTTAGTCTTTATTTGTCATCAATTTGGTTCTCATTTTCTAAAAAATGACTCAATTTGGTTCTCATCGTTAACTTTATCAGACAGTATTAAAGTCAACGTCACGTGTCAATTTCTGGTGTTTTTTATTTTTTTTATTTTTTTAAAAAAATAATTTTAATTTTTTTCTTTTTGACATGTGTCACTACACTGTTGTGCCACGTGTCAAAGTGACTTAATTTGGTCCCTATATTTGTTTTTTGTTTTAATTTAGTCTCAATTTTTATAAAAATGAAGCAATATTATTTTTCCTCAAATTGACATTAAATTTACTTTTTTATAAATTTTATGGTGATATTTTTACTAAAATTAACATTTTTATTAAATATTTCTATAAATATTTTAAATTAACTTTAAATTCTTCACAAAACATTAAACTTTGATTTTGTTTTAAACTTGAAATTTAGTTTCTAAACTTATGTGTGACAAATTATTTGATTTTTAATCTTTACTAAGTTTGTATAATATGATACACTTGATGTCTTTATATATGATAAGAAAATTGTTAATTTTTGAAATTAAGTTTGGGGTTTAACTATGTTTAATAATAAAACTAAAAAAAAAAACTTGTTTAAAAATATTTCTACAAATATTTAATAAAAATGTCAATTTTATTAAGAATATCATCATAAGTTGTATACAAAGATTAAATTGAGTCTCAATCTAAGGAGGAACAATATTGCTTCATTTTTACAAAATTTGAGATTAAATTGAAACTAAAAACAAATATAGGGACTAAATTGAGTCACTTTGACATGTGGTACAACGGTGAAGTGACACGTGTCAAAAAAAATTTTAAAAATTTAAAAAAATTAAAAAAAAATATTAAAAAAATTCAAAAGAACCATAAATTGACATGTGACGTTGACTTTAACACCGTCTGGTTAAAGTAAACGGTGAAGACTAAATTGAGTCATTTTTAAGAAAATGAGGACCAAATTGAGACAACGAAAAACTTAAAGACCAAACTAAAATTGTATGACAAATAGAGGGATCAAAAGAATAGTTTAACAAGAAAAATACTATCCAAACCTTACTTGTTTCGTTATCATCATCGTTATTAAGTTAGAATCGATAAAAATTAACATTTAAAAATCTCGTTTTTAATTGTTCCGACTTAATTAAATAATAATCAAGTGATACATAGATTCATATCAGAATTGTACTGGTACGAAATAACATATTGCACCCGTGACATGCGCGTCAATTTTATATTATTGGGTCAAGTTAGAGCATCTAATAAATTATAATATTTCAGTAAAATAAATAATCATTTATAAAGTTGTTAAATTGAATGTTCGAGAAACATAAGATTGTGAAATTATCATGACTTTAAAATCTACTTTTTTTTTTAGAGAAAGAAATCAGAATCTTCACTATTTTTTAAAAAATAGATTCTTTTATAAAAGAATTTAAAATATTCTAAATGATAAAAATTATCATTTTTTTTATTATTTTTTTTTTTTGTAAAACTTTCATAAATTCAATTAAAATTTACTATTAAAGCAAAAAGTAGATAATTTGTTTTCTTGGATTTTAACGACATAGAGGGACTTATAAAAATTAGCGTAAAATCTTGATTAAAAATGTTTCTTTTTTATCGGCTTCGGTATGTTTCACTCATTTTTCTTGTTCCTCTTGCATATATAATGGTTATGAGATGCATATTACACGGAAATTGTTGATTACCTACAAAAAGTCATCTATGATTATTTAATTTTTTTTTATAATTTTGTTTTATTTATGAAAATATTGCGTAGAAACATCAACGTCCATAAATAACAAAGAAAGAGTTAATTATTAAAAGTTCGTAGATAAACATATTAAATTTTGATGAAATTTTCATACAAAACGTAAAACATATATAGTATAAAAAAGAAAACAAAAATTATTTTAAAAGATATTACTTAAAAAAAAAAATCGTACGTAACGATCACTACTAAAAAATTCATCTTTTCTATCAATTTTGTTTTAAAATTTTTTCGGAAAAAATACTTACAAATTTTGTTGTGAAAAAAAAATTGCTATCAATTTTCTTGCAAAATATTTTGTATAAAACATTTTTCGCAACAAATTTTGTAGAAAATACTTATAAATTTTATAATTTTGTAGAAAATGATTACCCACAAAAGAATTACCTGCCAATTAAAATTCTTAGGAAAAATAGTAGAAAAAATATTATTTTTGCATTTATAATATATATATATATATATATATATATATATATATATATATATATATATATATATATATATACTGGCTATGCATTTATAATGTATTTATATATTTTAAAATATATACTGGCTATGCATTTTTATTAAATTAAATACTAGTTATGAAATTCTGAGTGCTGCAGAAGTGTTTTTATTGTGTTATTGTCTATATATGAAAAGTCATCTACAAAAAGTCATCTATGATTATTTAATTTTTTTTTATAATTTTGTTTTATTTATGAAAATATTGCGTAGAAACATCAACGTCCATAAATAACAAAGAAAGAGTTAATTATTAAAAGTTCG
>Ga0209589_1003534_pt1 | contig 27292 bp, 23 predicted proteins | sample CowpeawhiteBW_FD_187525 | JGI IMG/M metagenome (GOLD analysis project Ga0209589, IMG submission 187525) | Root nodule microbial communities of legume samples collected from California USA - Cow pea white BW (SPAdes) (version 2) | ecosystem: Host-associated > Plants > Roots > Nodule | place: USA...
GATGTGGCCAAGGTTTCCATCATCAATCAGATTGTGTTGTCTTCTCAGACAGAACAAACTAAACTAAACGAAACCAAGAATCCAATTCCTTGTCTAAGCTTCTTATTTCTAATTTCTAAATACCACAGAATATGTTAACACCACAAAATAATAAACTATATATAAAATATCAGAGGTTGTCTCATTTCTTTTTAGTCAATTAAATTTTACTTTTATTATTAGTTTTATACACCACTCATGTTTTTCATTAATAATATATTAAATTAATTAGAATGTAATTTTAATCGAGGTATTTTGACTTATTAATAGATTTATTAACTTTCCATTTAAACAAAAAGTTAATTATTATAACAATTTTCAGAAGAAAAAAATGTTTAAGATAATACGTCTAGAAATAGTGTTTTAATAGAATAATACATTCACCATGTTACTCGATTCCTTTTATATACAATAAATATTCACTTAAATTTATATTTTTGACATTGAGAATTTAATAAAGATTTAACTAAAATATAGATATATAAAAATTTAAGTTATATTATAATATAAAATGTTACGTCATATAATTACATTATAAAATATTATAGATATCTGAAATTTTTAAAGATTGTAAAAATATGATAAATATAAGATATAAGATGGTATAAAAGATAAATTGAAAGACTTGTTATTATATATATATATATATATATATATATATATAACAGAATATAAAATATAAATAATTGGTTTGGATGTTGAAGTTGACCAATATAATGTTATCTTCAAATTATTATAAAGTGTTATCAATCTTAACGTCAAAGTGAGTTGAAAATTCTCTTTATCTTATTATTGGATTAGTTAAATCAAGTTAAGGACGTATTTTTTATCCTTCGTTGCATTTTACAAAATGATCAGTTGATAATCACAAGTGAACAAATAAAAGACAATTATCAAATGACTCTACATGATTTTTTCTAAAAATAAAGTTACAAAATTATTAATCCGATAATTTTTCATTTCCAAATACATGATTTATGCAAAATACGAATTTAGATGATTACAAATTTAAATGAATGTCTAAAATATATATATATATATATATATATATATTAGAATTTATTTTTATCAGAGTTTAATTTATGAGTTAATATGTAAATATTTTTTACATTATCAATCAATTGGGAGTTGTTATAATGTAATGTAAAATTAGTGTTTTCTCACGTCGAGCACAATTATTTAGATTAACTTATCATTGTTATTAATACAATGTTGATAATTGAAGTTTCTTTATTAGTTTATCAATGATGACTGGAAATTTTCCATGTTGACATTACTAAAAAACACTCCTAACTAGTATAGATAACTAACAAACTATTGCCCGAAACTATAAACAAAAATTAACGTCTCAAATGATAAAATAAATATTGCAGACAACAACAAAAAATTATCTTGGCAAACATCACAAAAAAATATTAATCTCACCTTCACAAAAAAATAATCTCCCTAATGTTTGACCTAAAATTTCTAACTAATATCAAACAAAAAATAATAATAATCAACAAAAAAATATTATAACAACTTAAATTAAAAAAAATAAAATGCTAACCGACATCAGTCAAAAAGTTTTATCCCAACAATTTCTGGATCTCGAACAAGCCAATAATATCCGAAATTAAAATTGAATTGAGAAAAAAATTCAAACTACAACATATAAATATGAGAATATAAAAAATTTTAAATTCCTACATTTTAAATCAAATTTAAATTTCTATAATAATAAACAATTCAATTACTTTAATGAAATTTTAGAATTTAAATTTCTTTTTAAATTCTTTACTCAAACAATATATTAATTTCAGATTCTCTAAAAAAATTTAATTATCCTACTAAAATTGTCTATCCAAACAAATTATAATGGTATAAAAATAAACATTTATTTTATCCCATGAACACATTAAAATACTAGAGGCTCTGTGAATCATCACCATTCCCATCATCTGCATATAACTCGATACAGAATAAAAACACAAGTCACACACCATGAATAACTAAAATCTGTGAGCAGAACAAACAGAACTCATTAAAAAAATGGCAACAAATAAATTTCGAGGGCAATTGTACGTAGAATATTGTTTAGACAGTATGCAATATTCCAGTCAACAGTAACTGTTAATCCTATGTTATTTACAATTTGCTAAAATGGCCAAGTTTTGACCGATATGTAGCTCTCAACTAACAGAACAAGTCATCTTGACTGGTTGTATCTGCATCATCCTCATCATCATCACCATCATCATCATCATCATTAGAACTGTCACTATTGGCATTGAATGTCAGTATCAACTGTAGAAGGTCTCGATCTGTAGTTGAGTTTTCTCGATTGTTTTCTGTCCTAAGCCTTCGTCTTGGAAGTGATAACAGTTGCAACATCAGGTCTTCAGGAGATGCTATCCGGTACATCCAGCCCCTAGCCTTCGGTTTCTGTGGGACACAAAATTTTCCATCAATTTGCATTTATCATCGGTGTCATTGTCATTTATTATCATCATCATCATCAACTTTATTGTTCTCATCATCATAATCATTCATATAATCACCAATCATCTTCATCACAATCATCATTGTCACTCTCTTCCTTCTCCTCCTCCCCCTCCTCCTCCTCCTCATCATCATCATCATCTTCTTCTCTGTCCTCTTCGTCATCATCACTCTCAGACATCTCATCCTCAAAGTCATCATCAGACATAATATGATCATCTTCGTCATAGCCACCACCACCAATTGAAAACCAATGAACACGATCACACACATGAACCTTCTTCAAAGAAGTACCAGCAGAGAAATTAGTTCCTCTGCTGCTTAAACAGTATATGTAACAAATATTCTTTATCTGAATTTTCATTTAATAACAGACCAGTATCAGTGTTAAAATCACATAATCCTAGGACTTTCCTAGACAAGCATAAGAAATTTTAGCTTTTATTACAAGTTAATTTCGGATAACTAGCTTATTTCTCTACCTATGACTAATTTCCACCAAAAAACCTAATTGACCACCACATCTATTCACGAGGCTCGAACCTAGGAGATGAGTCTAGTTCCACTTCGACCAAGGACTTCTCTAAACAAGCATATCAAAGTATCTTCTATTACAAGCTCTTTAATCAATGCAAATAATTTCAAGAACATAAATCCTTAAATGTATACCATGTTCTTTCGTAAAAATCACTTCCGAATAATGTATTTAACATGTTTTGCTTTCACAACATACCCAGTTGAGCAATGAGCACCCACCCAAAACTCCCTTATGGCAGCGTGTTCAAGCCTGTAACTTTTACCCATTTTCCTGACAAGCTATACAGCCTTATAATGACGTAGCAGCATATAAGCTTGCCATATCATCCAAATGTGAAATGATCCAACCAACTAATCCAGTGCTGGTTCAAAAGTTTCATGCATTACTGATCACGCTGGTTCTCAACATTTACTAGTTCAGATTGGAAAGTTATGTGTCATGTTGTCGCAGTTATGTTTATTTAGTAACCCTAGGATGCTTATATCACTTATGTGATAAACTGCAAGGCAGATATGTCCGCGTATTTCCTCAATAGGATTTTTGACATATCTCTGATTCATGGTGTGTTAAAAAAAAAAAAAATTAAGTTTGTTTACCGAAGGAGACTCTTCAACAGCAACTAAGCCTGCGATATTGTTCTGCACAAATTCAGGAATGATTCCACAATTCTTTCAATTAAATCTGCCAGTTTGTGTGTTCAAACTCTAGAGTCTAACGTGGTCTACTTTCCATTCATGTAGTGTACTTCTGTGTTGTTATGGTTTCGGGCCTTTACTGGTCTTTGCATGAAAGCTAGACTCTGTCTTTTGGGTATTTGGGACACGTTGTTTTTTGACCCAAAAATGAAAAACAAGGAAAGTTCAAATGTTCCCACAACATAAATGAAACCTAAAATGACAGTTATTCTCCGTTTTAAACCTTCAGCTTTAGCACTGATGCCTCATTCGCCAAGTTCATTTCAGTTCTAAGTTTCTGACCTCAAAGGCTTTTTACTGAACCAGGTTTGTTAGTTGTCAGCACGTTAGTTAGTAAGACAAAGGGGATTCAACAGGAAAATAAATAGGAGTAGGATGCAAGCAAAGAGGCATTTTATCTTGTGTCCCTTGATAATTGAGCTTTACTCCTTGAGAAAGTATGTGAAGGGGAAACCCTTGGAAGATTATCTCTCATACTTTTTGTCCTTTTGGAAGCAATAAATATCATCTTACTTTAGTTTCTTCTATTTTTCAATTTGGATTCAATTAGATTAAACTAAACCCCAAATCCAAATTTTGGGGAGAAGTATTGGACAATTTCATAAGATTCTTGTGATGATATGCTGATTTCATTGGCCAGGGGCTGTAATAAATGTTCAAGATGGTTACAATTTCCAAACAGCTTAAAGCAATTTCTAACAAAGTCATGGCAAGACAGTGATCCAATGGAAGCCTAAGGTTTCTGCCAATGGGAGAATTGAACACACCATAGTTGAGGACAAGAAAGTGAAGGATGGTGTCAAAAATAGAGACTCAAAAATCATTGAAGCTAAGAAGGTGGAAGAGGATGAAGATTTGCTGCACAAAATGGAGGAACAGAGGTGATTTCGTATGTGATCAGAGAATAAAGTCTGATATAACTCAAAGGATCCATCTTTAAAAAATAGTGATGGGTGGATGGGAGTCTAACATTTTCTGAGTTATGCCTAGGGTAACAGTACAACATCAGACATTTTGGCTCTCGAACCAACTGAGATTGAGGGACAACAAGGGGGCAGAAAAGCTTTGGATGATACCTTCACACTATGTACTTGGATTCTTCTTATGATTGTATATTATAGTACATTATAACATATTTTATATATATATATATAATGTTTTAATAGAAACTTCCAATCTGAGATTTATGCACAAAACTAATTTTTCCTGCACATCAAAGGCATTGTCCACATATAATAATATCATCCTGACCTAAGTTCTGAGTTGCAATAATTTACGTCTTAAGACCAAATTCATACCTGCTCAATAATTTTGGGCAGAGTAGCTTTCTCAAGGGCCTTTGGAGTCCATATCTTGATGTCATGCTCAATACCACTGCTTGCAAGAACCATTGAATGAGGATGAGACTCAATGCAGTTCACAACATGCTTATCTGCTTCCATGACACGAATAAGCTGACCACCTTTCTTTTTCCATACAAAAATCCGACCACAGTCCGACCCACTCACCACATACTCACACTTGGGTCCAAAAAAGTTGACACCCTTAACTGTCTCACAATTCCTGTGTCCCTTAAATACTTGCGGGGTGATTTTTTCATCGCCATCCATGTTGGATTGAGACAACACAGATCCATGACTAAATCCAAGTTCATCTGCATCACAGTTCGTAGATTTAGGAAACTCATGATCAGGGTTGGGTCCCAAACCCATATCTTGGGTAAAAAGGTAAATAAACTCGTCGTTGTATGACACAAGCAGCTCTCTTTGTTCAGAAAAGGCCAAGCCTGTTATTCCAACCCGCTCGTCACCAATCAAGTGAGGAGGACAAAAGAAGTCGGTTGGTTGACCAAAATCAGTAGATCCATCCCATTTATACTTGCGAATATCATAAAGTCTAGTATATTCATCAGTTCCAGCAACGGCAAAGAGATTTGGGTTCCTTGGATCAATTGCAATAGCATTAAGATGGATGACTGGCATATAGTTCCACCTATCCTTGATTGGCTGGCATGTAAAAAGTTCTGTTGCGACCCCAGTTCTCAGATCAAACTGTCAAAACACATAGTGCGATTACTAAAGAATAAACAATAAAAAATTAAACGGGGGAAGGAATCAATCACTCACATGCTGTACTAATCCATCTTCACCACATGTATAAAATATATGAGGGCTACCAGGTTCAATAGCCAATTTATGCGCCCTTCCTTGATGCTTGGCCAGAAACTTAGTTTCCACTCCTCCATTTTCAAGAATTTGAGCATGTCTAACCTATAATTGAGAGGTCGCAAGGAAAACAGCCCTATCTTAGTAAAACAATATAACAAGATTCCTGCATATTCATACAGTAATAAAACAGTAAAATTAATACCGTAGAAGCAGTTACCCATACCACCAGAAACCATATTAAATTTGGCATCCCAGAGATAAAATATGTGCACAAGATAGTAGAAACAGTTACCGATACCTTTTTTTTTTTTCTATAAATTATCACATTGTTAGTTAAAACACAAAGCAGATAAAAAAGCAAAATACGTAAGGTATGTTGACACAGACAGACAAAACCTTATAACAATCTGGAAGAATTGACAGAAAGCAGATACCTGTCCATCAGCAGCACAGGTGACAATGCTTCGATCCTCAGAGTGAGGCATGATCTTGGCCTGGAAAACATTGTTGGTGTGACCAGAATGGAAAGAGAGTTTAATACCGCCAGTCTCCCAGTCCCAGAGAATAACCCTCCAATCATCAGAACCAGACACCAGAATGTCCCCATCAGTATTGAAGCTGACAGTGTTGACACAACCTCTGTGCTTGGCAAGTTTCCTGAGCACATCAAGTCGAAGGACAAGATCCTATAAAACACACGACAGCACATTAATTAATGACCAGGGTAGAGCTTTGAGCTTCTGGATAGAGGCACATTCGGAATCACACGCCTACAGAGAAGCCAAATTATTATCATCTATAAAAGCAAGAAACCACCTTGATCGGATACCCAAAACAAAAACACCCTTTACAAAAAGGGAACAAAGGGACCACATTCTCGTCTTCAATATAAATTATTTCACGGAAGCAAAGAGATGGGTAAAGAACTGACTACAAAGGATGAACAATTGAAAAGATATAGAAAGAGGAAAAAGAATGGAAATTGAGGGTTAAGAGAAGAGAGGGGTGTGGAACCTCGGAGGCGCCAAGTCGGAGAGCGAAATTTCTTGGCGGTAGATGGCCGAGTTCTCGATGGCAGAGATCAGGAATGGCCTTGTAGACGGCGGTTATAGGCCTCTTGTTCATCCTATCCTGTGGAATAACAAAAAGAATTGGATTGAGCAAATAAAGATTGATGAATGATGAAGTATGAAGTATGAAGGATGATTATGGATACCTTGAAGAGGAAGAACAAGACACAATATACAGAAATAGATGGATAGGTTTGGGTGCAGAAGAATGGAACAAAACCAAAGGAGTGATGGGAGAACACACAGTTATATGTGTGCGAGAGAGTGGGGTTGGGGTTCCCCCTGTGCTATCATGGTGATGATGGTGTGGTAATTATGATGATGGTGATGGTGATGGATGGATGTTGATGTAGATGATCGAGGAATGCTCCCGTAAAATTACTCAACACTGTTATATGTTATGTGTGTGATATGTGTGATAGATAGAGTGGGGTGGGGTCCTTTGGTTTGCCCTGTTCTATGATGTTCATGATCATGATGATGATGATAGATGAATGATGAATGGATGTTGATACAGATGATCGTGGAATTGTCACGTGAAATTAATCCACACGTACTACACTGTTAATCTCCACATCAGTGCCACCCTCCTAATTTAATCTTTCCTTTTAAGATAGAATAAAATAATTAACCCGAATCTTTATCATATATGGTTTTTAAGTTTATATTTCTGTTACTAAAATATTCAACGTCTTGTTTATTTATATAATCATTAGCTTTTATATAACCATTTTTATTTTTCAACAGTTCACATATTAAATAAATAAAACTCAATTTAAAATAATTTCATAATAATTACTCAAACCTGATTTTTGTTATGATATTTATGCGGAGTTTCTAAGATCTGAGTTGTTGATTCTTGATGAAGAAATTCTCACTTTCAAAGAGAAAGAGAGGAAACATTCACAGAAAAACTAATGTATGATTGTAGTAGTGAATGAGAGAATCAAATCCTACGATGAGATAGTGTAGTTATAAGTTATCTTGCGTTTATAAACAAACATATATAAATATATTGAAGAAATAATTGATTCAAATTATTATATTATAAGTTTGAGAATATTACGTAATCAATCATTATATTATAAGATATTATTTTTAAATATATTGAAAAAATAATATAATATAATAATAAATTAATATATTATATCTATAACTATATATAAAGATATTTTCTTTTCTTGTTCACATTTCATAATTTCAATTTTACTCTTTACAATGTAATTATTTGTTAAATTTTTAAAAATTAACGATTACTTTTACAAGTCTTTATACAACTATTTACTTATGTTAATCTTTTTTATTCTCTTATTCATCAACAGTTATTTTCTCATATTTTTTTCCATACATTTAACTTTATTTTTGATAAATATAATTTAGTTTTTTTATTAGCTTAATAATATTACAATATCATCAACTACTAATATAATATTATATATATTCAAAAAATACATACACACATGCACTATAACGTCTGTGGATACGTTAGTTGTTTATAAATATTTTTGAGATATTTCATAATATCTTAAAGAATGATATCTTAAATTATCCAAACTTTAAGTAGTTTGCACCATTTGACCTTAATCATAATTGTTTGCGAATGTGTTGCTATTGAAGCATAATCTAAATAACGTATGAATGTGTTGTAATCCGAAATTAGTCATAGTAACTTGCGGATGTGTTACAGTCCCAGTTTAATTGTAATGTGTGTTATGGTTAAAATGTTCTAAGTAGTTATGTAGCGCAATAACTTAAATTGTCTTTAAAATTTTTTAAAAAAATTTCAAATATACAAGACTCATATTAGTATAATATAAATATAATTGCTAGCCACCTGAAATCGCGCTCCTGAGCTGGGAAATTAAATTACTTATGTGTTGCTGCTATATATCGGTATCTTATTAAAGTTTTCTTTTAAATATATTTTTGTCACAAAATACTTTTTTCCAAACAAAAAGGTTAGAGCATTTTTTTTTATAGAATTAAAAGATATACTTATTTTTATTAGAATGGTAAGAATTTGTCTAAACGAAGTCAGGATAAAAAACAATTATCATCTGCTCGTGCTAAAGATAGATAGATTTTAAATGTGTTTTAATTAGTTAATAGTATAAAAAATAAACCTATATTATAAGTCAAACTTTTCATGAATCTCAAACGTACTAGTTAGATGGTTTTACACCTAAATATTATTTATTATGATTAAAAAAACAATCTGTTTTCTTCATTTAATTTGTTATTATAATTTTTTAACTAAAAATAAATAGTATGCCTTTAATATAAAAAAACTATATTGACTCTTAATCATTAGTTATTTTATAAAAAATAATTATTTTTGTAATTACTATTTAAAATATATTAAAGTATTTTTAATTAATTGACAGTATTAAAGATTTTACACTAAAATTGTGCCAACTTCAATTCTTAAAGAAAACATCGTATATGTTTTGAATTTGGCTCAAGATAAAACCAACATGGTAAAAGTTGATTACATGATAATAATAGGATAAGATAAAATAAAATTGCACGCAGAAAGGAAGCAAAAACAAATAAATATTGCTTACAAATGATTATTGAGTAATTGCTGATAAAAAAATCATAAAATGGTTATTGAATCAATTTCACACATTTACCATCTCCTAATAAATTAATAATTTTGGTATTGTCATTTCTGTTGAACTTTCATTTATTTAACAGTATGACGGGTCTAGAAGAGAACAAAAATTCATGTGAGCTTCTGGAACTGAAATCCTGACACGGTTAAGAGAGTTACCTTCTCAATATCACTGTGCTTATTTCGTACAAAATTTTGTTATCATGCTTTTACAATCATGTCAATATCATTAGAATAAGTAAAAACTTTTTTTAATTGTTGATATTAGATATTGAAAAGAGGAAAAGATAAAGAATGTATAAAAGAGTGAGAGTGTGAGGAAGAGGAAGCTAAGATCTGAGAGGATGATGAATGGCTTACAGTGTCCTCACCAGGGGCTGTCATGGAGATGGAAACAACGTGGTTTCCCAGTTACAACCATTAAAATGGAGACTTCCACGCTAACCAAACAAGGACAACGATTTCTGACCAAGCTAACCACCTCCTCCGCCGCCACCGACAACCTCATCCGAAGATTCGTCCAAGGTTCTCCCAAATCTGTTGTTCTCACCACTCTCTCACACCTCCTCTCTCCCTCCACCTCCTACCCACAACTCTCTTCCCTCGCGCTCCCCGTAAGTACCATTCTTTCCGCCAATCTTTTTTTTTGGCTTTCTATTTGGGCCGCTAACAGGCCTCCCTAAAAAAATTGCAGCTCTACGGAAGAGCCAGCCAAGCCCCGTGGTTCACCTGGAACTCCACCACCGTCGCCGAGCTCGCCGCGCACCTCCACAAACTCGGCCACCAGGCCCAATCCGAAGCCCTGGTTTCCGAGGCCATTTCCAAGCTACAATCTCGCAAACGCGAACTCGTTGTCTTCTACGGCAAACTGGCGGAAGCATACTCGAAACGAAAATCCGAAACCGGCTTCGACGTGGCTTACAGTTACCTCAACAACCTTCTCCGCACATCCGAATCGGTGCACGTGAAACGCAGGGCCTACGAGTACATGGTGAGTGGGCTGTGTTCCATGGACAGGCCGCGTGAGGCAGAGGATTTAGTTATTGGGCCTGCGGCTGGGCTCGGGCTTAAACCCTCGGGCTTTGAATTGAAGTCAATTGTGTACGGATACGGAAGGGTGGGGTTGTTTGAGGATATGCGGAGGGTTGTGGAGGAAATGGAGAAGAGAGGGTTTGTGGTTGACACGGTATGTTGCAACATGGTTGTTTCGGCTTACGGGGTTCACGGGGAGCACGTGGAAATGGTGACGTGGCTTCGGAGGATGAGGGATTCAGGGGTTCCGTTTTCCGTGAGGACTTACAACTCCGTTTCGAATTGTTGCCCGGAGGTTTTGAGAATGGTGGGGGGGTTGAGCGAATTGGCGTTGTCGATGGAGGAATTGAATGAGGGTTTGGAAGGAGGGGAGGGAATGGTGGTGAGGGAGTTGATGGGGTGTAGTGGGATTTTGGAGGAGGTGATGGTGTGGGAGGCGTTGGAGGTGAAGCTGGATCTGCATGGGTTTCACGTGGGTGGGGCTTATTTGGTGGTTTTGGTTTGGTTGGAGGAGATGTGGAGAAGGTTGAATGGGTTGAATTGTGGGGTACCGGCGGAAGTTACGGTGGTTTGTGGGTTGGGAAATCACAGCAGTGTTCGAGGGGAATCGAAGGTGAGGGTGCTGGTGCAGAAGATGATGGTGAAAATGGGAAGTCCGTTGAAGGTTGATAGGAAGAACAACGGGTGCTTTATTGCAAAAGGAAAAGCTGTTCAAAATTGGTTGTGTGAAATGAGGAAGGCACCTCTGAGTGGGTCTGCTTCACAGTGAATGTTATGAGTTTAGGGTTATGTGAAGTAAAATAGGAAACCTTAAATGGTGGTCATTTTACTGTCTTTGTTATTGAAGGAGGTTAACCCTTTTCATTCAAGAAGAAACTGTGAATTAGGACAGATAATGCATGCACATTGAAAAATGATTAGAGTGATATTTAGGAAGGCATGATGAAGAGCAAATTTTGTTTAGTGGGATAGGTAACGCATGGCATACATTCAGAGGATGAGAAACAGATCTACATTGATCCATGGGGTCTTGTCCATGATTTTTTTGTTCTTCAAAAATTTGTTATATAACGTATTTAATATCTAATATAATAATATAATTTCAAATTTTGTTATTTAATTTTTGTGCCTAGGAGAACTTAGATGAAAAAAATAAAATAAAAAATAATTTAAAGACTCATCTGTAACCATTTTAGTGTGTTTCATCACCTATGAGACTCATTTGTATATATTTTGTTAAGAGATCCACTGGAAAGGAGATTTAAATGCTTAACCTACCTATGAGACTCATTTCGAGCTGGTGCTGTTCCTTGTAATGAAAAGGCGGTCAACTGGTTTTTAACTTGGAAACCCACCCGCCAAGGTGAATTTTCTTAAATACAAGTTCTTAACTGGAAACATAAATTGAAAAAAATATCACATCATTCATTCACTATACATGCCTGTAGACATTTAAAGTATTCTTACCGTTGTCACATTTGCTTGCCTTGCAGAGAAAGAGCTAGAAGAGAACCCTGCCAAACTGAAACAATACGTGTTAAAAAAGCTTGAGAACACGCCAAGTGATGTTAGAGCTTTGGTCGAAAAAACGGAAGTAGATGGTTTTTTATCATCTCCATTGCGATATAGACATCCCTGGGATCTGATGTTGGGGAACATTAGTAAGGGCAATGTTTTTGTTGGTGGAGATGCTTTCCACCCTATGACTCCTCCTGACCTTGGGCAGGGAGGATGTTGTGCTTTAGAGGATGGGATCATTATGGCCAGATGCTTAGCTGAGGCCTTTTTCCAAAGAACCAGGAAGAGGTATCAAAGAGAAAGACGAAGAGGTGCATTATGGAAAGCTTGAAGAAATATGCGGACGGAGAAACATTGATGTCACTGCAACAGCTTATATGGTGGGTTCTATTCGGCAGGCTGAGTCCAAATTCGTTACTTTTTTTAGGGAAAACATCTTGGCCACATTCTTAGCTAGTCAATATTTTAAGAAGTCAGGTTAGGATTGTGGAAAATTAAATAGCTCCTAGCGGTGCAATTATCTTGTAAAATGATTGGTAGCGGGGAACTTGATAGATGAGTAACTTTTTTATAAATACAAAAAGTTTATTTTCTTTAATCATGTTATCCTTAAAAAGGAAAGTGGTTGGTAAGAGTGTTAAAAGATTATTTCTCAGGTAGGAATGCGTTAACAATGACCTTAATGAATATTATATACAATCAAATAGCAGGACCTTTAAAGCATGCTTCTAAGGGATGGATCCCTGCGAAGCAGAGCACAGTGTACATGCAAACTATGGGGGCGTCAAGCTCCACTCATCCCCAGTATGAGGTCCAATATCCGCTTCCAAAACTTTTGGCTGTATGGTATTGTATCCCTTTGACCCAAAACAGGCCCACCTTCATCCATTCATTCATGTGTTCAGTTTATAGAATGACTCTATGTATATATCCACATAAACACTAAAAAATTAAATAGAGGAAGGAAATGAAACTAATGACATCACATCGTACCTGTCTGAAAAAATATGGAAAAAACTTCTCTACCCATCCAAATCTTCAAAACCAAGGCATCCACCATATGTACATACTTCCAAGATTCTTGAGAGAGACTGCTTCAGCAATTAGTCTACGAGCCTGACCTTCTACAGCAAGTGGCAATGATGGCGCAGCTCCAACCCCAACAACCACTCCTTGTAACCTTGCCGCAATATTACTAATTGCTCTCTGATAAAATCCATAAAGATAATTACAACAATAATATGCTTAAAGGAATCCAATATCAGAAATAGGAGTCAATTATCAGCTTAAATGGATACAAAACAACAAAGGCATATAAATTGGAACTTTTTCTACATTATTTTCATCTAAATACTCGATGAAAAGAATGATAAACTGAATACCAAACCTGTGCATGTGGATTTTGCACTTCTACACCACTGGACTTGTGAGATTTAGTCCATTCCACAAGAGGATCGTGGATGAAAGTTTCGAGCACACTCATTAGAGCCTCCCTGTGCGACCTCAGTACTGAAAGTGTAATTTCACAAACCCTCAAAAAGATACCCTCATATCCAGTTATTCCTAAGCCATCGATCATGTTCTGTAGATTTTGTTGCAATCCGTTAGAACATTTATGCAAGCATTCATTAATATGAGAAACAAAAATAATTAGCAAAGCTAGGTGTTGATAGGTGTCACTAATCATAATCTTTACTTATAAGAAGTGATGAAAAATTTTTCCCCAAAATTTTAAGTGTAGGATCTGCAATAGCCTGGAGAAGTAAGACTCATGCTACTTGTGGCCAATTTTGTTCAACAAAGGAAAAAATAAAATAGTATGATTTGCAAAATATTTTCCAATTATGTGGTTCTATTACCTGGGTTAGCCTAAAAGGAACAAGCTCAGGCTTGTCCAATTGCAAACCTTTGTCAAATAGGCAACTGAAATCAACGTGAACACAATCGCCACTTGTAGAATCCAAAAGAATATTTTCACCATGCCTATCACCCAGTCCCACAATATGCCCAACCATGGACCAAACTGCAGTCGTGTGAGCATAAGCAACACGGGCCCTGAACCATGCAGCAGGCTCAGAAAATGTTGTCAGGAACCATTTGTGGAAGACGGGAGGAAACATTGGAAGGATTTTGTTCTTTAGCATCTCATCTCCTGGCATTTTACCTTGACATTGATCATAAATTTGTTTAATTTGAGGATTAGTTTTCGACCTATCAAATTTTCCGCAGGTAATATAGATGTCTTGAAGAATATGCCGAAGTCCACGAGTGTGAGGTACCCACTCCACCATGCCACAGTCTTCTGTCAGAGGAATCACAGCAAATGTTCGAATGTAGAGCTTTCTTCTACGACTCTCAGGATATTTGGACAGCAATCGGTTGATCATTGCAGTGAACTCCATCATGCGAGCATCTTTGCGAAGGTCATCCTTTGGTTTGCAAAGAAATGGGCGCTCAAGACCATCACTGCCTAATAGAACAATCTGAAATCAAAAAGGTATTAATTAAAAAATGGCATTTTCTATCGGTGGGTTCATTGGGAAAACAAGTTCTCTAGACCTATCCAGTATCTTAAGCAGATAACATCTAATTAAAATTGATAACTCTACTAGGTAAAAATGGTCCTTAGGAAGGAAAATAGTACTGGGATCTTTGCAATGAATTTGAAAATAAATACAAGGCCAAATTCCTATTAGGCGTCTTGATCAAATATCAATAATTGGAATGCAACTCTTAAAGCACTTCCATGCAGTTCTTATCCCCACCCCCTTCTCCTAATTAGAGACCAACTAAGATTGTAGCAGGCCACATGCTCACAATACTCTGCCCAATTGGCCCCTCCAACCATTAAGTTAATTGATGCTATCGGAAAAATGCAATACAATAAGCAGTACCAATATTATAGTTTGGTCTATTATGACTTACGATGCCTGCTCAACTGAAATAATGTGGAAACCCCAAAAGCAATGCAACACCACACCATGCATTTAAAATAAGTGAACTGCATACTCCAGAATCAGAAAAAGAAAATATTAAGGTAGAAAATCATTAGCTTACTTTCTTAGGCTGCTGAAGAGAAGAAAGAATTTCTGCCTCATCAGCAATGCCCAATATGGTAGGAAGATCTGTAGCTGAAAAGATATTAGACATGCGTGAACCATCCAGATTCCCATCATATGTCGGAAGATTAACAGTAAGAGATTGTTGAATTGGCATTACAATTCCCAGGGGCATCATCCTCTTCAGAGAACTGAATTCAGTTGAGAGATTAATTGTCCTTGATCTTGACTGACAAGCATGGAAGCATAACCTGATCAGATGATCAATCAGTGTAGCGAATTGAACAAATAAACTGTTCTCCTTACTTCCTGGGTTGAAACCTTTACGGGCAGCTTGTATGATTTCAGCTGCTGCTTCCCGCCTTGAAGGAACAGTTGATTTTGACACTGCAGCCATTATCCACAGGCCCTGTTGTGGATACTGGCGTAGAACAGAGGTAATGATAAGTTTGACCAGTCGAACAATCTCCACATTCTGGTGACAAATCCTTGAAACCAATTGAGGTAGCACTGTCAACCAATGGTATGTTGGTAAATCCATCAAGCAGCCTCTTATAATACTCATTACCTGCCAAAGTGAAAGAAAAGAAAGCAAATAGTATAAAAAATACAAAATGCAGAATAAGAGTTTTGACGTTTCGATCACAAAGAAAACAGTAGAGGGAAGAAATTTCTCTACTCACCTTCGAATGTACATTCACTAAATCCTTGTTTGATGAACCACGTCTTTGATACATGCTTCCAAAGTCAAACCACAAGGTTAATAACCTTGGAAGTGCCTGAAATAAATTTCTGTGTCCCCTGTGAAGTCCTTTTGCATAGAATAATAGTACATCAGGAAGATAGGACCACCATCGCTTCTCACCATTCAGGTTTGATGAGCCAACAACAACAGTTGCTGAAGGAATCGGTCTAGGACCAAGTTCAGAATTCTCCTCCTGGCGTTTCCTGGCATCACCAAGCACCTCATCACAATACTTAGCAATATAAAAGTACCCTTTCTCCCATTTAGGTTGCAGTTCCCTCACCCTGGTATAAAGACTTATTACATCTTCCTTCTGTTTCTGCCCAGTGTAATGGGTCCACCTTGAGTACAGAAGAAGGGTCTTTGCAATGTCTCTATTTTCATTCATGGCCTGACTTTCACAAACAATAGGCTGTGTATTTAGTGGTAACAGAGACAAGCTAGTAATAGATGATATTGTTGCAGAACCTAAAACCTCAACAGGCATGTCCAAGAGAGATTGTTGCAACACTGCAATGGCACCATCAGACCGCCGTGTGCTCCAAAGAAGTTTTGCTTTTTCCATGTGGACATTGGGGGCACCAGAGGCCTGAGCTTCCAAAATTGCTCTATTGGCTGTTTCATAATGACCAGCAAGGCGACACAGTTTTGAATATTGAAGCCAGCAATTCCCAACTTGAGCACCAAGGCCACTTGCACCAAATACCAGTCTTCTGAAAGCCAAGAGGGGCTCCCTCGCCCAGAGTGATGACTGTGTAAACCTGAGTCGATTGTCCCAGTTGTCCAGTAATTTAGAGAAAGCTTGATCACCTAAGTGAAAAGACTTCTCTAAGAAAGAATTATTGCCCAGAAGAGAATTGAAGTCCTCCAATTCCCTTAGAAAGTGCAGTTTTACAACAAATGGGTAGGCGCGCATGTAAGAATCCATTCCTGCAGCAGCAAGGGGAGCAATTAGTGACTGCTTGGATAAAGCAATTTTTTCTGCTACAGAGAAACGGTCCCTCTTCATCATTGCCTGGAGAATCATTGCAACATTCAAGTCAAATGAAGTATTACTTTCAGAGCTACTACAAACTAAACCGTCTTCTTTAGCTCCACCAAGGTATTCATCCATCAAATCCCACCGGCCAAGCCTCCAGGCTGCCTGCACACCTTGCATGCACCATGATTTCTTGTACTGAGGAAACCTAGAAATTAAACCATCAACATGAGTGACCATGGCCTGAAGATGGCACATATTTAGTAAACAGTTAAGGACATCGGAATGCCTCTGAAATGAGGTAGGCTCCATCTGCAAAGCCTGTTCGCAAGAAGTTAAAACATCAGCCCAATTCCCAGCTTTTTTGTTAATTAACAGCTGATCTTGTAACCTCAAAGATTTACTTAAACAAGACAAGCCAGATAGTCCATCTGGCTCATCCAAACAGCTATAAATTTCCATTAGATGTGAAACATCTTGGTCCTCAAAGACGCCACTCCTCTCAGAAGCAGGGTTAAAAGAACCTGACTTTTCTCTCACATATGACTCAAAGTACATCAAGGACCTTGCATAAGCCTGACACCTAAAGGAGGCCCTAGCAAGAGTCACCTTTGGAATCACAGATAGAAGCTCTGCAACATATTTACACTGTAAAAGGGGTTGGACCTGATCTAATGAATTTGACTTTTGGACCTTTGACTTTTGTTGCTTAGAAACTGATGGTTGAGAAATGGAAAGGGCAAGCTCCTGTTCAACATCATCTGCCCACTGTCCTAGGTTATCAAGAAGAGTAAATACTGCCTGAATACAAACTTCACTTTGACCACCACTGAATCCATGAACTGAAGCTCCACTATTCTCTGATGCAGCTGCATCAAGAACAGACAGGATTTCTTCTGCTATGCCTTGACGTGCCTCCTGAGTACCATGACAAACAGCATTGAGAACCAGATATGGAAGTAAATATATGGCTGTTTGCATATCATGACGCACAATACCACGACAGGCGTTAAAGATGCTTGCACGAGATCCAGTAGCATGTGCAGTTAGTTTTCTTATCCAAAAGAAGATCCACCTTCTAAAGGACATAGATGTGCGGTAAATAGGGCCGGTGGATGTTGAATCAGCAGCTACTTTAGGAAGCTGAAACCTAGATGTTAAGCATGGGGCTATTATCTCTTTCACATAATTAGAGAACCGATCCCATAATTTATGGCCCCTATTATTCATCCCTTTACTACCATTAGTACTCTTAGTCTTAGATACAACAGCATTGTGACTACCCTCATCCTTTTGTGCTTGTGACGTAGTAGTTGGAGCATTTTCATCAAGTGATGCCTCACAGCCAGCAAATTTTAGCAACTCCTGTATAGCCAATGCAGCAGAGTCTTGAATAACAGTATCAGGTGCAGATCTAAATGCTCGAGCTAGATGTTTGTGGATCAGTTCAAATATGAGGTCATCATCAGAGCATTGAATTTTAAAACGCTGGCTTGAAAAACCTTTTACTTTTGCAGGGTCAACAGCACCAAGGGATCCAAGACAATCAGCACAGACTAACTTCAACCTCTGTCCAACGGCAGTCCTTGATTCTTCTGCACATCCTCTTAATAATGATGTTATTAAAGAACTCAATACATCGAAGTCTGAACCAGCTTCAGCAGTTATCAGATCAGTAACATCCTTCCATCTTGAGTCCAGAAGCTTGCGAAGCTCACACACTACCATATACCTCACATTTAAGTTCTCATGATTTAAACCATCAACAACAACTTGCAATTGGTTCTTCAAAGTCATAGTTCCACGAGCATCCTCAATTGCTTTGTTCACTTCTGCCAATGCAGGAATGCTGGGCAATGGGGGAAACTCACATATATGCTGCTTTAAGATAACCCTGTTATCAAGAACAAGTTCTTCTAATATGGTTACCACCTTGTCCAAATGTATTGAGGGATTTTCTTTGTCTCTCTCCAGGAAGGGAAGGAGGGAAGCAAAAACTTGAGAAATAATATGCTTAATGCTAGATGGAGATACATTAGACAATTGCTTTATAAAAAAATGCAAGACAGACAGACCCTCCTTTTGCAGTGGTTCTTTAGCTATAGCATGCATGAGAAGAACCATCAATTTTGGCACATAAGTACTAAGATGAGGACCCATCATTGTAATCAGCAACTCAATACGGTTCAGTGATTGCCTCTGCATCATAAAATCATCAGCATGGAGCAATTTTCTGTCTATACTGTTAAGAAGGCCTACAAAATGATTCCTCAAAAACAGAGGGAGATCTTCTGCACCAGTGAGAACTTTGGCAATGTCTTTAATCATATCAGGCACTCTTGCTAACCTGTCAACAAACAGAAGAATAATGAATCAAGGACAAGCAAAACTTCTGTGCACTTCAATTGCCACTTTTTTTCATTATAACTCTGGACTAAAGTAGGAGTCCTTGTTTGCTTTATGATGGAAGGTTATACAAGTACCCCAAAGAAATCTGAGATTTAATAAAGTTGCTAATCAAGAAAAGAATTTCCACAGTGAAACAAACCAATTTCTGCCAATCAAGAACAAATACAAACAAGTTACGGGGTTTTTTGTTTAAAGGTATGATTTTGTAATCCCAGGAATCATTCTCCGGAATATTATACCAAGAATGATATTCCCCACAAACATGCTTGGTTGGTATTTAATATATATTTAAGAAAAATGTTTAATTTTATTTAATTTAAAAATTGAAAAACAAAAATAAAAAAGAAAGTAAAAGAATGGAGTGGGAATAGGTAGTTATTGTAGACAATAACACCATTCCCGTGGGAATAAAAATAACTTAAAAAGTGAAGGCCTAATTTTCTTGAGAATAAAGATACCTAAGAACATGTTAGAAGTGGATTTTAAATCTAACTCAACCCCACAAAACCGGTTTGTAAGGTGAAGTTTGCACCTCACTTATATATTATGAAATTGTCTTATCTCTAGTCAATATGGGACTTCCGACAGAACATATTTTTATAACCACCTACCAAGGGTGAGAATATTTAATCCATCTTCACATTACCAGAAATGAAAAAGATAACATGAAACAAACAAAAGAACCCTAATGTACATAATCCTTGATATAGCTAAAGCTAAGATGACAGTAAACATAGTTTCCAATAAAAACACAAATTTCAAAGATTAATATCCAAATGTGAAAGTTTTCCACTCAGGAACCGAATTAAAATGAAGTTTCAGAAATATAATATACACAAATTACCTTCTAGCTATCTCATCTGAATTGCCACCATTTGTAAAGCATATAAGTTCATCTAGAAGAGCAGGTAAAGCAGCCGCAAATATTTCCTGCTTGTCAGAACCAGTCTGTACATGGTAAAACTGCACAGCAGTAATTAATTGTTGGTCATCAGTTTGATGAAGCGCAAAAGCAAGAACTTTTGGTAGCCAATTAACTATCAGAGGCACCATGTCAGTGTTCAAACACTTGGCTAACTCATATAAGGTGCCAACTGCTTGACTGTTTTGGTGAGACACCACAAGCTTTGGGAGAACAAAAGGAATCATTTTCTTGACAAGTTCTTTGGTTTCAACACCAAAAACAGCTTCCGCAAACTCCCTTACTAAGACTGGGCGGCTGGCAAGTCTCTCAGAGAGATAATCATACAGTTCAGTACAAATACAGACATCTTTTGAAAGAATTAACTCAAGACCCCCTTTAAGATGGAAATAGCATGACCTGTGTATTAACCTGGATGCATTCATTCTCACAGTCATGTGTGTGCTATCAAGTTGATCAACAAGCAGTATAAGAGAACATATGAAAAGTTTGCTATCCATATTGACCGCAACCATTATTTCTGCTGTACATTCCATTAATGTCTCCAATATATGTGGACTACCGGCTATAGTCATGGCATGTTTAAGTGTATCTAGAAATTTTGCTTCCTTGCTTTTATCAGCATCTCCAGCGAAAATTGAACTCAAAACAAGATTATCCATAAAGAATCTAATCTGACTGCAAAATGCTTCTCTCAATTCCTTGCTCCTGCAAGTAAGAAGATACTCCACACATTTTATCCACTTAAATCTTGTCTTTAGCAGAATATCAGAGGTTCCATGTGCAAGGATCTGATGAATAACTCTCACACAGGAAAGTTGGACATCTTCGGATGACTCGTCAAATAGAAGTTCAAAAAACAAAGACTCCAGTTGAATGAAAGTATGGTCAAAACTAAAATCTGGATCTGCTCCATGTGTACCAGATTGGAGAACGATCGGAGCATGCTTCTTATCCAGATTGCAAATAAAACTGCCATTGCATTTTGAACAGAAGAAGCCTTGCAGTAAACAATCTATTGTTGAACATGTTCTTCCACTTTTCACATTTACAAATAATTTGCATTCGTGTATATTTGGACCAGATATAGATCTTTTGCATCCATAAAGACATGATAGAAGACCAAGAGATGTGGGAAGAATTTTCTTAACCTTCTCATTATCTCTTTTTATGTACCTGCGTGTTGGATAGAAAAAGCAAACTACCTGGTTACTAGAGGATTTGTTTCTCCAAAATTTTAAGACACAGAACCTTCAACCACACAATTCCAACTGATGCAAAAAAATTAACAAACACATACATGATGGGGGAAATAAAAAACTTGCTTAAGAACAAGGGTCAACTATAATAAATATGGAAAACAACTGTTGAAAACTCTTGAATTTGATCTGGGTCAAAGTCAACCCCAAAAAGCTAGCTCACTAGGTGAGGATTGTCCAACCCTTTTTACAATTTACTTTCACCATATATCTATAGCTAGTGTGGGATCTAAAAACACCCCCACTCCCTACTATTACCTAGGATTGGATATCTAAAGCATGCAGATGGTGAGGTTGAATTTTTTTAATATTGCAACTGGGAAAAACACAACTAGAAAGACTTTTGGTTGACGGTTACTCAATATAAGATTTATGACAGTCAAGATGTCATCATGAATTTGGGTCAAGATGTTAAGCGTCACACAGAGTAAAATGAGCTACTTGACATGGCCATTCTGCTTTGACCTCTTCTACCTAATATTTATATTTGACATGAGATCTCAACAAAACAAAACAAATATTGAAAAGGTGAAATATAAAGGAACAGCTCAATACAGAGAATGCAGTCTTTCCATTTGAATATTGAATGTGTTATAATTATAGAAACATCTTAAATATGTTGCATTCAGAAACATAATCGATCCAACGAAATAGAACCAAGAGTTCAAAGAAATATATTCTTTCAATTAGCTACTGCAATTCAGATTTTAAATCTAATATGAGTAACTTCACATAAATCACAGGCCTGTATTCAAACTAACTGAATGACAAATGCAGCCAACATGTTTCTTGAAATTATGTACAAGAAAATATCCACACAGCTAACTTACTCCATCCTTTCAAAAACAGGAGATGGAACATCGAGAACAGACCACAAAACCATTATTGGCATAGAAATGACTGCTTCAGTTCTGACTTCTTCAGCTTCATCATGGAGACCCAGATCTAAAACTTCAAGAACAACTTTTCTGCTCAAGCTTGGGCCTAGCTTTGATACTACTTGAAGAGAAAGGCATTTGAGTTTGCATGGAGAACGATTATCAATGGCAACAGGCATACGAGTCCAGGGAATTTTAAGCACAAGTATGAGGTCTGCATGGTAATTCTCATCATCTAAAGGGTTGTGTTCTTTGAGAGATGCATCTGTTTGAAAGCAATTGCAAAGTGATACAAATCAGAAGCATGAACTAGTAGACACCACAACTTTAAAATATAAGTAGAGTAAATGAAGTTAAAGGATATGAAAAAAAATTCCCATATTCAGTTCTGACCATTAAGAGAGAATGCTCAGAATGGAAAGAGTCCTTATAACTTTCCATCAAACAAATAAGCACGGTAATTTAATGAGCTGGGAAGATGTATAACATTTTATTGCTAAGGTAAAGCTTACTTTGCACAAGCAATACACTGTGAATTCCTTCCAGGTATGTGGAAATATCTACAGTAATTGAGTTTCCTTGTTTTGCCTACAACATAAGCAAGTTAATTCATTGATAAATAGATAGATAGACAGACAGATACATAGATAGATAGCAGGAATTTGAATCAGTACCTACCAACCTTATCAGCTATCCATGGAAGCCATGCAAGCATCTGCTGAAAGATTCTGAGAGACAGATCAATCTCTGGATAAACAGAGAAGGTAATGCACAGAATGCTGAGTGCAGATAAAGCAATTTCTGGCCTCAAAGGCCCTGGTCTGACAGCAGGAGCACTTAATGAATCAACAAATGAAAGGATAGATTTATTCATATGGCTAGCATAACCTTCTACTGTTTGGCAAGTGACCACATAACTACTTTTACATTCCACATCAAGATTGCCATCTGTAACCACAACTTCTTCATTCAATTTTTGTCTCTTGATACTTAAATTATCCATATCCTGAATGGACCTCTTGTGGCCAAGTCTTGTGCCTTCAATTGACTTATCTTCTGATGCTAACACGGTTAAATCCTCAGTGTTTCCTAGGATTCCCCGAACAAGATGTGGGCCAAGAGTAGACAGAGCTACCCCGAAGCACTCTATCAGAGGCAAACATGGTTCCGAATGATAAAGTGCAGATATGAGATATTCTGGCTTCCAGATATGAAGGGGACAAACTTGAGCAATCCTAGCATAGGCACTGCATAATGCAACCTGAAAGGAGTACTATCAGACTTTTTCAACCTCAACCATTCACTAGCTCAAATTCCTCATATTTCAGAACGAGAAGTGAATCAATGAATAGCTTCCCAGTTAACTAAATTGGTCTAAAAAAATTAAGTGTCAATATTAACCTTAAGTTGCTGGCTTTTCGTTCTCCCCATTGACTGAAGGAATACACTAACTAAATCAGCAGCTGTTAATTTGACAATATCTTCTGGACAGCTAGAGTAGAGAGTATTAAGGCAAATACCCATTGACAAATCATAAGCCATGTTTCTGCAGGAATATAATCCTAATTTTTGTTAATAAGTAATCTCATATACTGAAATAAGTTTTAAATAAGGTCATCTATATTCATACGATGCAGCAAAATGTAAGAATCTAATGGAATATAGTTTGCTACTAAAGCCCAAGTACGTGATTATTTTAAAATAAAAACCAAACCTGAAAACAGGAAGCCCCTCCTTGTCGATACTCAAGATAGTAGTTATTGACAAGATTAAATTCTGATAAGGAATGAGATCATAGTTTGTCACCGTTCCAATGGTGTGTACAAAGTCAAAGCATGCCTTCCATAACGTCACAAATCGTCAGATAATTTGTATCGACCAGAAAATAATTTAAGTAAAATCAAGTGAAAACTCAAACTCAAATTCTAAATTTCGTCAACCATTACACACCATATGCAGGTCAGCATCCCCATAGCATAAAAGAGAGCACGCAGCAGAAATAAAGGACGCATGGATCAATCCTTCAACATAGAGCGTTCCTTCAGTAAGGCATTTACTGAGAAGTTTCAAAATCCACGTTGCAAACGGTTGCCATCGGCTGCGACCAGTGAGGTCAATCAGTAAACCAAAGCCATCAGCAGGCTTGTTGGCGGACGGAAGGTCTTCAACTCCAGAAAAGAACTCACAAAAACACTTGAGCTTCACCCGGGAGGATCCCTTAACATTGAGCGAAGCCACGTACAAAATATCTGCAGATGCAAAAAACAAACATAGCATCGTGATTTCACATACACAAAAAAATAGCATGCATATAACCATCGATTCATCATACACAATAAACGCAACTTAGTTCCGAACTATTAGGAACAACAAAGACGTCGAGTTCATAACTGTAATTTATGCGCAGTTTCATACCTTGAATGAGCGACATGGAATCGACAAAAAACTGGCGGTAAGCATCTCTGGCTCCGGAGCGAAGCAGTGCGAGAAGAGAATCGAGAGCTTCGAAGAAGACGCCGTGGCGAGATCTAAAATTCGAGAGAGGAGTGAGAGGAAAAGAGAACAAAGAAAAAGAAAAGTAGAGCGGATATTTGAGAGAGAGAGAGAGACCGAAAGAGAGGTTGGGCAAAGAAAGGGAGAATTCGCGCGAGCACCGGGGAAACGGCGGAGGGCTTGCCGTGGTAGAAGACTCCGGGGAAGTTTCTGGCGGTGTGAGATATAAGCTTCACCACAGCAATCACTTCTCTCTGGTTGTCTGCATTGGTAATGAGAGTAAGATAAGTAAGTACGACTGAGTAACATTACATTCATTGTTAAGATGAAGAAGATGAAGAAGATGAAGAGGAAGAAGAAGAAGAAAAAGATCGGAATTATAGGTACCGGAGGAGGTGGAAGAAGGAAGAACGCAAACGTGGAGAAGATTGGGGAGAACGGTACGGAACCTGACCTCCAAAGCGTCGTCGTCTGAGGAGTTGTTGGGTGTGGGAGAAGAAGAGGAGGCTGCTATGCGTTCACGGAGTTCGTGAATGAGACTCGAGAGGTTTGCTTTTGCCATCTACTATTCAGTACCTTTCTTCTTTCATTTTTTTCTGTTTTTCTTTCTTTCTTCCCTCCTAAACCTATTACCATTCTTCTTATTCAATTTCTGTGCTCAATCAATTCAAATAAACGAATAATATTTCAAAAAATAAAAAATAAAATAAAAACGCTCTCAAGGACCCTTTAGGCCCAATCTTAGACCTATTTTACCTTATTCGGTCAATTAATCAACCTTGTTAATTTTTTAGTTCAAAAAGAAAAAGATGTTTGGCTAAAGGATGCTTATGGGTATTACTGCTCCTGAATTTCTATTAATTTTTTTTTATTTTACATGCATTGTTTTTCAAAATATACACACGGTATAAACATTTGAAATTATATTAAAACGCATTTACAAAATGCAAATAATACTTTTAAAATCATTAAATATTTTTTATTTGTTATGATCCAAATCATTATTAACCAAATACAAGTGAAACCCTACAACACAACTATAATTTATAAGAGTAATTACAAAATGAATGACGGTTAACTCAAGGATTTGTCCAATAATTCATGTTTCATATTTATTTAATCCACAACAAATTTCCATGTGATCTCTTGTAATTTTTTCATCTCATCTTAATTTTTTCTTAAATTAATTTCTCTAAGGCTTAAATACATTTTGTAGGTCTCCAAATCTTAAGCATATTTGTTTGATAAATAATAATAATAATACATATTATAAATAAATATCCTAACAAAGTATAATTTTACATGTACTGAAATTTCAATCGATCTTTAACACTAACAAAATAAAAACATATTTAAATACTAGAAGAACAAAAATGACAATAATTTTTTTTCATAATGTGGTTGTGGTATTTTAAGTACGTATAGAGATACTCATTTTAGTATACAAGTTTATTTTCTAATTTTTTGCTTTATTAGGTAATTTTTTTTTTTAAATTAAGATCATTATCCTACCAATTTTAATCTTTTAGATATACTTTTATAAACTTTATTATTTTCTGAGCCATAGTCGCCTCTTGCTCTAAGAGGATTCGAGTTTAGATTATTTTCTGAATATCTTGACGCTGTCTTTTTTTAACATTAAAAATGTATTAATGTTCGTATTTTAATTTTTTTAATATATTTTAAAATTAGTATTTATAAAAACAGTAAAAAAAACTTAAAAAAATATAAACTTCTCGTAGACAAATTAATTTGTTTGCAATCATTTCAAAAAAGAGAATAAACTCTTGAATATAAAAACCAGATGTTCTCACATTGCATAAAAAAAATGTATGCAAGGGTACCGAGTCAGAGAAATTAAGAAGCTACTATTATAATTAATTAATTATTATTATTATTATTAATGGTTAATATTTTAGTATATTAAATTAAAGATTATTTTCAGCAAAAGAACTAAATAATTGGAAATAAGTGACAATCTAGATCATGAAATTAATCTGGTAATCCATAGGTTCGATTATAACGTCAAACTCTCGGTTTGAATTGTGAAACAAATAGATATAAATACATGCTCGACTAAAGTCGGTTGTTTTTCTTTGTGAAAGTGTTCAAAGTCACTACTCAAGATTAAATAATCTGCCATACACTTAATGCCAAAAACAGTTACTCAATCAATAGTTTAAATTCGCACTCCTCTAAATCTTCATCCTATTTAAATTTATATTTAGAAAGAGAAAATTTTCGATCAGTAATTCTATATTCGGTTAAATTTTGTTATATATATCAAAAGACAGAAAAAAAATATGAATAAAATAAAATAACAAGTTTGTCTTACAGCATATCTTATATATATATATATATATATATATATATATATATATTATATTTCTCAT
>Ga0209589_1003537_pt1 | contig 27271 bp, 8 predicted proteins | sample CowpeawhiteBW_FD_187525 | JGI IMG/M metagenome (GOLD analysis project Ga0209589, IMG submission 187525) | Root nodule microbial communities of legume samples collected from California USA - Cow pea white BW (SPAdes) (version 2) | ecosystem: Host-associated > Plants > Roots > Nodule | place: USA...
TTTTTTTTTTTTTTTTCTCAATGTTAAAACTTCAAACAAACCAGTCAAACTTTGCACAGCACAGTGAAACTCTAATTTTGAAAGTTTACCTGAAGTTGGGTCATAGAATCTCTCAATGAGGGAGACAACAGTGCTCTTACCAGAGCCGCTGCTACCCACCAGAGCTATGGTTTTACCAGCAGGCACATTCAAGGAGAAATCATTGAGGATCCGAACCTCTGGCCTAGATGGGTAAGAAAAGTCTACATTTTTCAGTTCCACAAGTCCAGTAACAGTCTCTAGTTCAATGCCAGATTCGCTATTTCTATCAATACTCGGCTTGTGATCAATTATTCGGAAAATCTTTGCAGCAGCTACTCTGGCCTTTGTAAATGCAGCCATGCTCGGTGCAGATTGCCCCAAACCCCTGTGTGTACAACAATCAAATCCTTAAACATGTTACTAAAATAAACCTTACATGAATAATTGTTCAATGGCTATAACACGAAAATGCACACTAAAAGAACTCACAATCCACCGATCATAACAGCAAACATGGTTGCAATGGCAAGTCCTCCATTGGTGGCATGGTGCCTGACAAGATAGCCTCCATACCACAGCAGAAGCGCGTAACAGCAGAAAACAACAAAGTAGGTGGCCCCCAACCCCATTCCCTTTGCAAACCCAGTTTTGTAACCAAGCTTCTGTGCAACCCTCAAGGCTGATGAATAGGCCTGTAATGCTCTGGACTCCCCAACGAAGGCCAGCACCACTCGGATTTGTGCAACAGTCTGCAATGAGAAAACAGTGAGAGAAGTAATGTAATGCTGATTCAAATCAAATGCATTAAACAAAGTTTCTTACCTGTTCCACAATGTTGCCAGCTTGAGAGAGAGCTTCCTGGCTCTTGCCAGAGAGCTTGGCCAAGGTGGTGGTGTGAATGCCTCCGATCACAGCTATCATAGGAACAACAGCGAGAGTGACCAGAGCCAATTGCCACACAGCAGTGAAACCCACCACAAAGCCAGAAACAAACGTAGCCATGTAGTGAATGAAATTCCCCAACTGCACACCAACCACCAATTATCAACAAAAGAAAAAAAAAACAAAAAAACAAGTTCAAATCTAATAGCACAGCCAAACAAAGTAAAAAAAATAAAATAAAATTCTTCAACTTGCTACTGCACCTTCTCACTAATGGCATCCTGGACCATGACAGCATCGGTGTTGATGGCGAAGACAACATCGGAAGTCCGAACATCAGTGTCGAAGAACTGAATGTCCTGATTCAACGCAGCCTCCAGATACTTGATTCTCATCTTGGTGGATTGACGCTCCCCACTCCACATCCAACACGAAATCTCTGCGACAGCTCCAAACCCATCAATGAAAATTCAAAGCCGAAAAACAGAAACAAAGGGTAGAGACGCAATTCAATTCAACTCACTCACCTGCCCAGGATGATGCCCATATAGCAGCCCCCACCACCAGGAAGTAAAATGCATACTGCAAAAATATCACACAACACGACTCATTCACATAAACTCCAACAACAAAAAAAGCACCTGAGTTTCGTCTGTGATGTTTGTTATGTTTAATTGTTACCTTAACCACTTCCTGAGTCATCTTGTCCACATCATTAGCATTGGAGCCAAAGGAATTGACAAGATCCGCAAAGAAGCGAAGAAAGAGAGGCAGTGAACAACCGTGCACAACTGCTCCAACCGTTCCAATTCCCATGAGAACATAATCCAACCCATCAGCGAATCTGAAAAGCTCTCCAAACCCAACAGAGGGAACACTCTCTGCCTTCTCCCCACTAATGGAACCACCGTTCATGGTAGCCGCAGGAGCAGCAGCAGCAGCAACATCTTTGTTGGGTTGTTCACGAGTTGTCTCCATTTCCCTTGGAACCTGGCCTTGTTGTTGCTGTGGTGAAGTTGCAGCATCAGGAACAAGCTCAAGGCCTTGCATTTCTGACCATTTCCACTGCTCTATGGTTTTTATCTCCTCAGAATCTTTTGACATTTGCAGAATTGTTTATGCACACTTCCCACCCTCCCCTCTCTACTTTATTGTCTCACTCTACCACTCCTAACTCATGCTAGTACTGCTAACCAACTCTTCTGCTCTCTCGTAATCTCTCTTTCTCTATTATTTATTATTATTATTGGTGGAACTATTTTGATCTGGCTAAAGCTTCTTAATTTCACTCTTTTTATTCTTCATTCTTCTCGTTCTTCGTCCCAGGGAGTTGTGGGCACATTCCTTCCTTCCTAGATTATCTTCTTCTTGAGTTGAGTTTAGTGAGTGTTAAGTTAAGTGGGTTAATGTGGAGTTTTTCTGTAAAAAACACCGAAAGTGACACATGGTGAGAACCTAGACAGAGAAAAGTTTGGAGACATTCATTGAGATGATGAGATAGAGAGAGAGAGAGTTTTGAATTTCCACCCGACAATCTACACTGTTCTCACTAAACTTCGAGATCAATTTTTGACTCTATCATATGCAATACAGAACAGGATTATAGTATTCTTCTTGTACGTATTTTCTTCATTTTCACTTTTAGAATAAGAATAGGTTTCACACGTTAAAGTCCCTCACTGTTTAAACCTTTTTATTACATCTGTAAATTTAAAATCTTATCATCTTTTCTATTTTTCTGATGTTTCAACTTAATAAAACCGCCGCAGATAATTCTAACGATTTTAAACTGCATTATAGTTTAACTCCAATATTCAATTATTATCTTTTTTCAAATTTAATGACTTGTTGTGTTGTGTAGTGCATGTTTGTCAAATTCCACTTTTATCCCTTTTCGTGTTATTTTATATTTCTCCCTTTTCATTTTAAAAGTAAAAATAGTTTTTTTTAACATGGTTCCTTTTTTAATGGAATCATTTGTTAGTCAAAAAAATAATTAGCAGGATGCCCAATTTATTCTTCAGCCTCGGCTTCAACTTGAAGTTAATAATTTACAAAAATTAAAACAAATAAAAAATGTCACAAAGAAATTTATAGCTACTTGTCCCAATCACAACCCAGGACTCTGCTTTGCACCTTTGTCACATCCCCTCCTCTTTGTGCGCCACTTTTCTCTACTCCAACCCACAAAACCTAAAAAAAAAAGCACGTCACATAAAAGAACAGCCATTTTTTTTTTCAAAAATAAAGCATTTATGCACATGATCTACCACCAATTATTTTTATGCTTTCTACCTTGATAAATAATTGTAAAAGGGTGTTGCGGTTTCAAAACCTGTTAAAAAAAAAAACATTATGGTTAACCCAGAAACGTGTTTGTTCTTAGGCTGAATACCTTGTTGAGAATATTACTTAATATCTTTTTTTATTTAAATTAGTTTTTAGAAAATATTTCAGTTTTAGAGATATGTGTCAGTTTTAGAAATTTGTTATTATTTTAGATTAGGAGTGAGATATTATAAATATTTTATACTTGATATTTGTTATATTTTGCTCTATATATAGAGTATATCAATAAAATACAAAAACATGTTCCTCCGTATAACATATCACATATATCTCTCATATATTTCATATCTCTCATATTTTCAAAAGCCCTAAAAATCCCAACAAACCTAAACGTGGACACCAATATTTGCAGTAACATTAAAACCATGAAACATTTTAGGAATCTTATGTACTGAAGATGAAGAAAGCCAAGTACTTGCACCACATTTGTCAGGCAATCCTCAACGTATCTGGGGATTCCTCCATTTTTTCTGAATTGTATAGTGAAAAAGACAGCAAGTAATGATTTTTTAAGTGGCAACTACTATCTCCTACTAGGGTTTAATTAAAATATTAGGAATTTAGGATGATTATTTTTCAGATTTTGAATCTTGAAATAGCAAAATTAACGTCTACTCCATCAGAGACTGTAAAGTAAAGCAGCATCTGAGTTTGATTAAGATGAGCCGCAGCAGAAAGAGCAGGGTCAGCTTCTCTTTTTAGCTTAAAAACAATAACGTGTCTGAACTTCTGACACTGTTAAAATTCCTTTTAGCTTTTGAGACTCTTTTTCCTTTTTTTCCCAATTGCAATTAGTGACATGACATTTTGACAAGGCAATAATTAGACCAATATAATATTAATATACACAATAACAGAATTTCTTTTGCTATTTTTTTAAGATTGACGTGAAACCGAAGGAACCAAAAACCAGTGATGAAGAATGGTTGAACATATTGGTATTATTGTGAAAGAAAAGGGAAAAAAATAGAAAGGGGTATGTTGGATTTCTCTGTTTTCTTCTTTTTCACGCTTACCGTACAGTGTTGTTTGTGGTGGAACCAGAAAAAAGAGAGTGAGGAATTTAAAATTGATGATTTTACAAAAATATTAATGGTAATTCATTTTTCCTTGTGTTTGCCTCAAAACAGTTCCTATTTACTACTGTGCTATACTATACTGCAATTGTAGTCAATGCATTATGTGATTAATTTTGGTTGTACTAATCAAAAGCTTGTCATTTATTAATCTGACTTATTTAATTCAGATATTTAATTTTGATTTCTTAATGAAAATAAACATTCCCAGTGAATGAAATAAAACAATAACATTTATTTCACACTTTATTGCCTTTTTCACTGTTTATTTTATTCGATTTCGTACAAATTATTAATAAATGGTTCAATTTTGTCTCACATTTTTAAATATATGTAATTTATTTTTTGTGTTAAAATTGATGTAAGTTTGTGAAGTTAATTAGCAATCAATTTACACAGAAAATATAAAATTAAATTGATTTAAAAAATATAGATTAAATTACTTTGATCTTAATATCGTGACAATTTAATATAATAAACAATAAGGAAAAAAAAGGTAAGCCTTTAGTTTATATATTGTTAATATAATATATATATTTTCATAATTCTTTTTTTCACATCACCCACTAAACCAAAGCATAAGATAGGACTATCAATAACACTGAAAATTATACACTATTATTTGATAATAAAATATTCATAAAATTAAGTTCACAAACTTAAACGTTATGTTAATTAATGTACGAGAAAAACCTTATAATCAAAGATTAAAATATAAAATCGTCATAATATAAACGGAATTACAAGAACAAAGTTCAAAAGGTAGTGAGAAAATTAGTTCCACTTAAATCGTAAGTTTTACGTTATAATTCGATCTGAAATATACTAAATTAAAAGTTATAAGATAGTTTAGCGATAAAGTTGAAAGAGAAGATATAAAAGTTTATGAGTTTAACTCTTTCCCTAAGGTTAAGGGTTATAAAATTTGTTTAGTAAACTTGAAAGAAAATCTATTCACGTATCAGTAGTGACATGCATATGTAAGGTTACTAGACTTGAGAAAATTTAAGTGTCAGTGTAACTTCTGCATTAGATATAATAAAAAAGTTGAGTATTTTACAAAATAAAAAAGGTTAAATATGTTCTTGGTACCTCAAATTTCAGTGAAATTTGGAATTAGTTTCTCTTCAAATTTTTTGACCAATTTAGTCATTCATCTTTAAAAATGCATGAATTTAATCTTTTAATTAAATTTTGTTAAGTTTATCTGAAAATTCAAGCACATTTTATGATAATATTTGAATTGTTTACACCGTTTGACATAATGTCAAATAAATTTAACAAATTTGATAAGAAGGACTAAATTCATGTATTTCTAAAGATAAAGAACTGGATTGGTATAAAGTTTCTAAGAGAAACTAATTCCAAAATTCACTGAAACTTGAAGGACCAAAAATATATTTAACCCATAAAAAAATAATAAATTTACTATTTTCAATATCGATTTTTTATATGAATTGAGCTCTCATATTTGTTTGATATTAAATGTGTTTAATAAAGAGTTATGATGAGAAAAGAAAAAGTGTGAAAGGTTTCGATAAGATGGATATGGCAATGAGCAGAGTGATAGAGTGTGAGTTGAAAAAATGTATGAATGTGAGTAGTAATATTACGTACACAGAGATGTAACAGCTATGTGTGTATAAATGGAATATGGAAGGCTGCAACTGAAATCGGAAAGTCGTAAAATGCAAGTAGAAAAAGTGAGTTTCTGCTTTGCTTTTCTTTTTTTTTTAACTTCTTCCCAACGCCATGCACTGCATGCATAAACCCTCTATCTGCTCCAACTTATTTACTTCCTCATCATAATTTATTATTCACTAAAAATTAATTACACTCCACAACTTTTTCGTTTCCTCAAATTGCATATCTACGTACATTAATTATACAAAACATATTTTGGATAACAAATTAATCTAAATATAATGATTAAATTTAGAATGATAAAAATACTTGTGTCCGAAGGTATGGTGTGCGGATAAAATCCGTACATATAGTTAGTATGTGCGAGTATTTATTATCCGTGGATAGTGGGTAACGACTATTATATTAATCATTCATAAACAGATCAGATGCGATATCATACTATCCGTACTTACGGGTATCTATTACCTACAAAAAAAATTAAAAATTTATTTTATTTTATTGAGTTGAATTTAATTAAAATTGAAATTTAATTTATATTTTATTAGATTAAATTTAATTAAAATTAAAATTTAGTTAATATTATATTTTGTATTTTTTATTATTTTATTATTTTATTTAAAATTTTTAAAAAATATATAATTTTTAAATATTTGCGAGCACGAATATCCACGAATACCCGTGAATTTTAAAAAAGTTCACAAACATCTTTTAAACAAATACCCAACAGATAAATGGGTGGGTAACATGTAATTTTTTTTTTTGTAGATCAGGTAGAAGGTAGACACTATCCATGTATGACCCGACTCGTTGTTATCTCTAATTAAATTAGTTTAAGTGTGGTTATCACGTATATTAATGAAATCATAAAAACCATAAAATTTTGTTCTAAAGTTTCAAATGTTATAATTACGAGAGTGTATTATATAAACACTTAAAATTATTTAAAATGATATATGTTGATATATTTTCAAGTCAAGTTCAAATTTGATGCTTGAATTGTTGTCATCATCAAATTTACAACTTTAGAAAGTAAATTAAACTAATAATAGTTCAAAGTAGCTTGAATTTCCTCTTTTAATTTAATTCAGTCTGTTGGATTGACCGGACCCGTGAAACCATAACATAATTAGATTTTTTTTAATCTTTCTTTAATCATGTTAATTATATATTGGATCCTTTACACTTCTCCTTTTCCCTCTTATATCTTCCATATTTTTATTCTCTATAAGAAAAATATAGCCACCATCTTTTTTATTACTTATTAAGTAATGACTTTAATAATTGGATGATGTTGGATGGTATACTCACTTTCATGAATGAAAGAGTACTATGCACTGAGTTGGTAACCTCTTGTCCCAAAATAAATTTTAATAACTTTAGATCATAACAAATAATCAATTCCATATTTTACTCAATCATGAGATAGAAATTTTTCAAAAGGACACTTTCAATGTTTTAAATAATATTTATACGATTCACCTGCCATTTTCTCCCACATTTTTATGACTTGGGAGATTTTAGGTGGTTATCTGTTTTGACTATGAATTATGGTAATCATAAAGAAGAATGAAAGTTAGTTAGTTCAATATTTTATTTTGAAATTTTTCGATACATTGATTTTCTTTTATGTGGATGCATATGTAGGAAGTGATATTGATAAATAAATTTTGAGAAATTAAAATAATTATTTAAATTAAATATAATTTTAATGTCTAACCTTCTTGCAAAAATTATTAGAATTTGTTGATATCATTGTGAGGTTTTTTATGAGAGAATATACTAAAATATTGGCCACCAATGAGTTATAAACAAGCCTACATAAGGTATTAAGATATTACTAGAGCGATTAAAATGTGTTGGAACCTGTGAGTCAACCCGACCCGAACCTGTGGTAGACTGGGCTGGATTGAAATTTTTTTACAAATTTCTATATGGGTTGATTTTTGACCTGGTTCATTCGGGTTGACTCACCAACTCGCAAATAAATGATTAAACAAATATTTTTTTATTAAGTTGTGCTTTACATTTGGATAAGGTTAGTTTTTTTTGCTAACAACTTAATAATTTGTATTTTTGTGATGTTAGTTTGTATTTGGAGTTTAACATTCTTTTGGAATGTATTTTTGGATTGCATTAAAGTTTTTTTAGATTTTAATAAAAAATATAATTTAGTTTTGATTGAAAATAAAAATAAAAAATTGTCTTTTTTTTTAATTGAGTCAGGGAGCCAACCCGTTTAACCCACCAACCTGTGATGGATTAGGCCAAGTTTGAATTTTTTTGGCTGCCTAATAAGTAAGCTGGGTTGGATTGACTCACTAAGTAGCCAACCCGTCGTGGGTTAAGTCAAACTGGATCGAATAATCCGTTTTAACACCTCTAGATATTACTTCCAATCCAAAACCTCAAAGAAAATAAATTTATAAATATTTTTACTTTTGTATTAGTTATCTTTATTATTTGTACTCAACACAGCTCTTACCGTTACGATCCACAATTGGATGTATGTTTTGAAATTACTCTCTTTCTAATAACTTTTCTCTTACCATTGTTTTTCGATAAAATACTTCGGTTTAGCAATGCAAACCAAAATTGGGTTACATTTTCAATGATCGCCCTAAATCTCAAATGGCATAGGCTTCATAAAATATATGATTTGATTGCCCCAAATCAGAGGCTAATTGGGAAATCAGAAAATGCAAGATATTATATATAAGGTGTTCGAACTTTGAATTGAGGATTATGTGATATGGCCCCACTAATAGAGAGGATGAAGATTGTTAAGAGGTAGGATTTGTAGGACACAGAAAAGAGAGGGAAACACATATTAATAATGTATGGTGAAGAATTCCACTTTGAGAACAATTTGATCAATCAATTCCTTGTCTTGAGCGTTACATAAGAAATAAAATAGGGTTTGATGATAGAGGTATGGCCCTCCCATTCACACAACAAGTCCAACATCCAATGAGAATGTAATAAAATAAAGAGGGAAAAGTCAAATAAATTTCCCCATTGTTTGTTAAAAGATTAGGTGAAAAGAAAAAGGGGTCGGTGATCAAACTTCCATAAAAAAAGTAAACTAATTAACACACCACAATCATATTTTATTCTCTCATAATGAGCCAAGTTTGAAGAGAGAGAGAGAGAGAGAGAGGTAAACTATGATGGCATGAAAACCTAAGGGTGATGTCCATAATGGGTTTTTGCATACTTGTGCCATAGCTTAGACCATTAAAGTTTTTCAAATACAACAAATACTCAAGTATCCACTCAAATACTTCTCTCAAAAGTGGTGTTTTGTGACACTAATTATGTCATTCCATTGTCTTTCTTGTGACTAGTTGTGCACAAATTGTGTATATTTAAACCATCAAAAAGAGATCATGTGATCTTAATTATTAAGTTTTCTTCATTCCAACCCTTCCATACACAACTTCTCTCACAAGATGCATACTGAACTTGTCACAACAGTTCCTGGCCCCACACCCAATTCTACCATTTTCTTAACCTTTCTGGACAACTTTTTATCTCTTGTAATTTGTAATAATCTCCTGAAATGTTTTTGTTTTGGCAAATAAAAACAATTTTGATTAAGAAATTCTTAAGGTTTATGAATTGAAGGAATCATGATTGTAAGGGATATGTGTATTATTTATTTCATGAATAGTATGCGAAGTTGAGAAAGAAGAGGAGTATAGCAGAAGGCAACAACTTTTGCAGAACTTTTTCCATTTCTTGAGCAGTGCAAAGCAGAGTGGAAGGCTTGATTCAGGTTGAATCTCATTAATGTTCAAATTAAACATAATGTCTGAAAAGGGATAATATGTGTCCGCAATTATATGTTTAGGGATGAGTAATCAACATCTCCATGCACTCTCTGGAATGCTTCAATATATTTCACATTAAATTTCAAAGGTAAAGATAATAGGTATCTTGAAAAAATTTGAGGAGCTACACTAAATACAACATAAGTCTAATTTGCAGATGAAATTGATATTAACTTTAACCTTTCTAATTTATATATAATATTGATGTTTTTAATTAGAAATTTCAAGATAATTAAATTATGTGTATTTTTTTTTATAAAATTTAATTTTTTTAATTTTACTTGACATAAGATTTAGATTGATTTTTCAACATAAAGAGTTACATTTAAGAGAGAGATTTAAAAAGATTTAAGTATGGGATTAGGAATAAATATGAGTGGAAAATACTTAAAAATTCATCTTTATCTCTCTAAAAAGAGTGAAATGTACTTTAAAATGGCTTAAATATAGTCTTTGGATGCAAAATTAGAATCCTTCTTTATCTCAAGTTTTGATTTATTTTGGTTGTCAAACTTTATAAATGAATGGATATAGTCCTCCTCACTCAATTATATTAAATTTTGTTAAGATATGACGTTTGAGTTGTTTGTACCATTTTGACACGTTTCGGCACAAATGTCATATTGGGACAATATTTAAAAAGTCTCAAAAAATAATTTAAAGTTTGAGAATTAAAATGTATGGAAGTGTGTGTGAGAATAACAAATTATAATATTGTATGCAAGTACAAAAACATACTTAACAAAAAAAATATAATTTATAAATTTAATGCTTATACTTACCACTAAAATTAGAGAATTATTGTCTTTGAGTGTTTTTCATTCCTTTTTTTGGGAATAGTTTTTTTTTCGGTTTCAATTATTTTTTTATGGTATATTTAGTATGAGTATTTATTCTTATATAGTGTTTAATTTTTTCTATTTTATTCAATATGAGATTTTTTGACTCACACTTAGACTATTTTCAATAATTATTAAAATGTTTTATTAAACAGATTTTTTTTATATTTTAAGATTATGAAACAAGCAGCCTATATATACTTAAAAGAAAAAAAGTATATATATATATATATATATATATATATATATATATATATAATATAATTAGAAAATGGTAAGAACTCTATTCTTTTTTTTCGTAGCTACTCAGTTGAAATTCCAGTTGATGTTATATATTTTTCCTGAGTAACAGCTCCATTAAATTGCAACAAAAAGGAAAATAAAATATAAACATAAAAAGTTTACTGTTTAAGAACTATGGCTTTCCTTACGAAAAGAGTCTCTTAAAATTACAAATTTAAAATCGATATTCACAGTTAAAACGAAACTTTTGCACAGTATTATTAAAACATATTTATCAACCATTGTTTAGGAGGTTCCATTTCTTTCAATAAAGTTTGTTGATAAAATTTGACAATTCCTTATAACAAAGTATCAATCATATGGATGCCAACGTGGCTTCCGCTACAAGTGTCATTAAGAAAATAATTTTTTATTACTCAATTTGACAATATTTTTCTTATAATTTTAGATGTCATTTTTTAAATAATTTTTATTTTATTATTTTTAATATTTCAAAATTATTTTAAAAAAATATCATTTCATGTTGTGAGAGAAAGTTGTTAAAATTTAGTACTCAAAATATTATTATCCATTATATTATTATGTAATTCGAGTCTACAATTTTCTTGGTTCACAATATTTACCCTTTCTCATTCAATGCTGCATAACATATTTTAATACCACTTGAATCTAGACGTACGCAACCAAGTCAAAATTCTGATATTTGGTTTTGTTTTTCGTCCAAATTGTGATATTTTTTTCTGCCTAGGAATGCGAATTTGGTTGATTTGTGTTTAACAAGAAGGTGTTCCCACCATAACATAGACCATTTAAATAGTTTGTTTACGATTTTGAAGTGAGACCAGACAATAACCTCGTTTGTGGTGTAATATATTTTGTGCTGTCCTCTCATGTTGTTGTTCCAATTGAAATTATTGGCAAAGATTTTCTCAAGAGTTGACAAGCAGAGAGGTGTTTGAAAATCCCAAGTCCCAAACCTCAACAACCATGCATGACTTTCCAAACCCCTCATTTTTGTAACTTCTCTCAGATCAGAACCCACTTTTGGTTTTAGAATTTCTTTTCAACCTTTTCTTTGATTAAAGTTCTACCTAATAATGGCAAATAATGTCAAAATCCCTGCAATTATCAGTGCCAAATCTTGTCATCAACACTTGGATTTTGTAGCCAAATTTCTACCAACAGACATGCATGGACAACCTTGTGACAAGGTGATATCTTAGTTCTTCTTAATTTTATTATATAAAATAATGATACTAATAAATATACACTACTATAATATCTTATTGTAAAATAGATGAAAACTTTGAGTACATATATTCCCTAGCTACACAAGTAGGAAACTGAGCTCATGTTACAACTAATTAAGAATATTGTGTTCATAATTTTTAAGTCTCTAAAGTTGTATGGATATAAATGATCCGTGCATGAATGATTACACTTTTCTAAAGAATAGCATGTTCTTAGAATATAACGTTGGTGTGTTTAAGAAGGTGAAATAATCGAGATAGGGTCACATTTGTATATGCATGCATTTGAGTTTCTCTTTAAACGAGTGCTTCTAGGTAGTCCACATCTTTATCTGAAGAAATCTCTGGGCACTTACTTAGTGGTTGAGTAGTCATTTTAAAGGTGAATATCAAGAAAAACTTTAAAATGTTTGTTTGTTTTCTCTAAGATTGGAAGCATCTTATCATTTTCTTTGTTTACTAAATGCTATTGATTTGAAATATATATTGCCTTTATTGATTAATAATATTTATAATATAATTTTTATTTGTTTTTCACTCAAACTAACTTAAAGTTTCTATGTATCCAAGTCTAATGAATTAGAATATAAGTAATTTTTAATTAATATAAACATATATATTTGAGATTTTTTATTTTCTTAACAAATCAAAATACCTTCTAAAAAAACGAGGTTAGGTTAATCCAAATTTGAGCATTATTTCCAATGAACACGATCAAGTATTGTTACAAAATATAGTTTTTTCATATAAGATAGAGAAATTTAAACAGAATTTTTAATCAATATGGAAATAAATATTTTATTTTCATTTTTACTTGAAAGTGAAATAACTCATCATTTAAATACTATACATACTCTTTTTTATTATAGGTTTTTTCATCCAAATCAAATAAATTATGGATTCTCTTTTTTTTTTTTCTGTCGTTTAAAGTTCATTTTAGAAAGCAAGAAATATAGTAATTTTTTTCTTTAATGAAATATGTATAAGATTTTCTATTTTACTTTTTTTTTATTTCTATATCACAGTAATTAACTATACCAATATTAATTATAAATTAGGTAAAAAATAAGTGTATAGATGCAAAAGAATAATTAATATTCCGTTGACTTTCAAAGATTACAGTTAAATAAATATTTATAGTTAAATTAAAAAAGAAATCTTTGAAAATAACGTAAAGATATTCTTGTAAAATACGAAACAATACAAAAAGTAGAACTGTGAGAAATCATAAACTAGTCCAATTGGATAAGGTAAAAATATCGATGAAAAAGAGAAAGGGTAGTAAACTCATTGGTGAATGAGCTACTTTTTACCAATAATGAGAATATATAATTGAATCCTGGTATTAAAAACTTGAAAGTAATGCAATGTAAGTTGGTTTCACTATCACAAGCAAAAAACCATTAATTAATTAATAATTAATTAATTAATGAAGGAAGCAGAAGAATATTCCAGCTTGTTCTGAGCTGCATCAAAAGTTATAAACACTGAAAAAAAAAGTGATTCAAACTACGATACAAATCGAAGATCTTCATCTCACTAAAATATTCAAACTTCCATGCCAAAAACACAATAAAGCAGATACAATGATCAAAGAAATTTGATTAACAAAAAAACACAACACATTATTACCAACTCATTCCCTCCATTTGTCAGCATATACAAATGCTTCATCTTAAAGTACCTCAACCTTCTCTTTAGTGTCTGTAACAACATATTTTTCCAGCTTGTATGATACCTCACTCCATCATTTGCTTCCAATCAGGAAAAAAAAAATCTCCACTCTCTCGCCACTAGGCTTTTTCATCCATTTTGAAATAATTCAGAAACCTTTTGTGGATTCCTATAGTTAAGAATCAAACAAAGGTCTTCCTTTTTGTGTAATAGAGAAAAATCCTACATAAGATATTTGATTCTTCCTATGTGTCCACGATATATACATGTACATATTTTTCTCTCATAAGGTGAGTTGGGACAGAAGAAGTGGCGTAGCCACATGGCTCATCAGGTATCTTATTTAATCCCTGCAAGTACAGGTGTTTGATTTTAACGGATGTTTAAAATTTAAATTGCTTTATTGCTGCACATGTCTGTCCTTCTAATTTAAGGTTGTCTAATTTCAAATATGATAATTAATTTGGACTTTGTAGGTGGTAATGTACAAGTTCTATTTTTCTAGATGCAAGTTTCATTAATTAATTTGAATAGTTGAACACGAGAATAAAGTTTTGATGTTTAAGATGTTGACTCAAATAAAACCCGGATTAAGTGACGAATAATATAGTAGTTTATATGCATGGGAAAATAATTAATTAAAGAGTTGGTTTTGAAATCCCATACTTTATATATGTTTGGTGGAAAAAAGGTTGAGGGAAGGAGAATCTTCTCTTGGAAAGTTTTGAATGAAATAAAAAAAACAAAATGAGGTAAGATAGTTGAGATGAAAAAGAGAGTTATTGAAATGTGGTGAAGAAGGTTAAAAAGGTATATATATAATTGGTGGCATTGATCGGTGAAGTGAGGGCAAAGGGACAAAATGATTTTTGAAGATGAGAAAAGGTAGGCAAAAGGGTTGGGTGTGATCCAAGATGGCATAGTGGAGGTGTGAATGGGGTGCTGTTGTTCGTTTTAATCATCAAAAACTATTTGTTTCATTGGTGTTCATGTGTCCCATTTCGTTGTATGCACTTCAAATAAAAAATTGTAATTTTTTTAATTACATGCTTGAAAAATATCATAAATATTAACTCAAATTAACCATTAATAAAAAAAATATTTTATTTCTTGTGCATCATGAATGTAGATGTAGTAGTGGTTTTACTAACAAAGGTGTGCGTGAATAATGAACAAATCACAGTTTTGAATAACATGGCATCAGTTACTATTTGTTCTTCAATAAAGAACTGTGACATAGTGCTCTTTAATACTTTGGTTGTGTCTATTAATTACCTCATCAAACCATACAACAAGCACAAACTTGAGTTCCGTACAACATGTGTCCTCCTATGCTACGACAATTAATACAAAGGTTAGTTATAATGCTAGAATTTTCATCTCAAAACATTTATATATATATATATATATATATATATATATATATATATATATTATATATATTATATATATATATTATATTTATATTAAAAGTAAAATATATTATCTGTATTACGATCCTACGAATGATTATATTACTCTTCATTATCTTAAGTACAAGCTCGATTTTATATTAAGTATAATTTCTATTTTAACTACCTTACTAAAACTCTTATTAAAGATAATTCAACATTTGGCATAATCATTTATTGAAAATCAAATGCTTTTAATAATAAGTGCAATTATCATCATATTTTAAATAGATGATAATTATCCTCACAACGATGCTAATTTTGTTTAAATTATTTTTCAAAATCTAGGCATTTTTTTTCTTGTAATCTATTTGTTTATAATAATTTAAGATTGAGTCTAAATCTCATATTGTGTATAAATGAGAAAGTTAAATATCATATAAGAAAAAAGTATCATAAACTCAATGTCTCAAGATTTTGGATTAAAAGTGATATCAATATCATAAGTGATATCATAATCAAGTTCAAGTTCATCTTGGTGAATGATTTAGACCGTTGTACCCTTTTTAGGAGAGATTTGTTGGAAATAGTTCAAATGCAATTCTAAATCTCACATTAAATAAGAATAATAAAGTTAAATACCATATAAAATAATACCCATGTTATTCGTTCATCATAAAAAAATTGAAAATCACAAATAATATCAGTTTAAATAATAATTGATTATTAGATTTGCACATTACAACAAATATCTATGCATATATAATATACTCTGTGAGTGAGTGTGCACGCCATAAAATAATGTTCTGTTATGATTTTTAAATTTATTATATTTTTTATTTTTTAATTAATACTTTATTTCACTAAATATGTGTCCTAAACATTATTTAATGTATATTTTTATAATTTAAATATAGTTATTATACACAATCGAAATATTGTAGGTTTAATTACTTAATTGCATTCAAAAATTTCAAATTCGTTATCCAATTTTTTTAGTTTCAATTTGATATCGAATTTTGAAAAATTAATGTATTTTGATAATTTTTGTTAAATTTTTTTAGACAGACAAAAAATTTTTTAACAAAGCAAACCATCCTTATTATAACCGTTTCGATTTTGATAATAAATTATTAACCTGTTTCAAGAAATTTAATAAAAGTGATCAAATTGCACAACTTTTAAAAATTATGATCAAATTGAAACTGGAAAGAATTTGAGAACCAATTTGACATTTTTTTTATAAAAATATGGACCAAAAGAATAATTATACCAATATATTATATAATGGGATAATACAATGAAGATATTTAGATACACAATCCTTAATATGTAAAGGTCATAAATTTGAAAAGTGTTGCATAAAATAAAAGGCAAAAAAAAAAATGACTTTTTTTTTATTTAATGATAATGCTAATCGTTAGTATTTATTAGTGGAAAATTGAATTCAGAACCTCTCTTATCCTTTCTTTTAAATCCATCTAATCAAACCAATTCGGAAGAATCGGTTCTCGGAAGCATATGATTTTGTTTGAAGTTCCTTTTGAATGTGTTGCCTATATATAATTTATTCCCGATCTCTTTTAGAAGTGATGTCGTGATCACACACTTGAATCGAATCACTTTATGCATGATTCATAATAAAGAGTAGCATAGTAGCTTGAAAATGACGATGAGATTGATAATTTTGGTTGGTTTGTGGCATTTCCTTTCTTGCATTTAAGCAAGAGTGTAGATGGTCACATAAAGGTTGGAAGATGTAACATTACTAGCTACCCAGCCACCTATCTACATCATTCAATGAACAAAACAAAGTGTGGCCCTTCAATGTGCTATGCTACTAGACATGTGCCACCCACAAACAACCCATGATTTCGTTAAGATTCACATCTCTCAGGATCATATACATTTTTCATTTGAAAATGATGTTTTAAAACACACAACATAATTCATGCGCAAATCGACAACTCTGGTACTTTGTGTTTATTAGCACAAATGGATCCTTATGATGCACAGACCCTTGTCTCCACACTTGCGTTTCGGAGTCACTTTCTGATGGCAACTCAAATCCACCATAACAGATTCAAACCATGTGAAAACTCCACCATGGGGGAAGCTTCATTAAGTGGAAAATGGAAAACTCTGTTACACCAAACCATGCTTTGACCCAAAAGGAATGGCCTATTTACCAAATTCTTATATGTTAGGTTTCACCAACAACTCAGATTAGGCAAATCCTGGTCATTTTTTGTTTTTGTTTTTTCTATTCTTTTTACATCGCAATCATAAAATATAGCATGTTTGGTTGGTCAGAGACGAAAGGAGTTAGGCGTTTTTCTGGTAGAGTGGTTAAGGAGTTACTGCATGAAGGGATAAGATAAGAAAGTTTTGTTTTTGATCTGTGTTTGTCAGTAACTGCAGAAACAATACATCGTAAGTGATATCTTTGTTTGTTGTTCTGAAATAAGAAAATGATGAAAGTAGTAGCTTTTGGGTATTTTGTGTATGATATGGCTGAAAACAGAAAAAGGAAAGCAGAGATATCGTTGTAATTAGCCATAAAAATGAGAGCATAAAACGTATTTATTGAGAAATGTGTCTGAAATTTGGTGGTGTGGGGAAGGATATACCGTGAGGCAGAGATGTGAATCGGAAGAAGTTAGTTATAAAGTGGGATGGGATTGACAATAAATTGGCGGGGCCAAGACTTGAAAAGCTGAAAAGTTTAGGGTCATGGCGTGGACTATGTAAGCCAATTGGGTAAAGAAAGAAAAAAAAGCAGAATGAAAAGAAGGTGCCATGTGCTGAACTGAATTATTGAAGCACAGGGTCGTGGCCTAATAGCATCTCATGTCTAAATCTTGAAGGTGGGTGGGGAAAAGTGCCACAATCATTTTACACCACTTCTCACCTCAATGCTACCTTCACAAATCAACTACATCATCTAACTCCCTATATCCGGAAGAGGTTTCATGGAAGAGATAGAACATCTAATGAGATCTAAGTTCAACCATATAAAACATTCACGCCACTCTTAATCAAAAATCTTAAGATCATAGGTTTATAGATCTTTATTCTTATATAATGTACTATTTTCTCATTTCTAACACATGTGTGACTTAGACTCACACTTGAATTTCTAACACTTTATCTATTTTATGAAATTAAATAAGACTTAAAATCCAGTTCTTAATATACCACTAAAACCCTAAATTAAAATATATATTATAGAGATCTGTTATTTATTGTACCTATTATACCACTATCAGACTACTCATTAATATTTAGTCTCACACTCACGATTCAATATGTCTATTGCAAGAATTCTCGATGAAAAGATCTATCATATCTTTTTTTCACGTCAACGTAGGTATCACCTTCACTGGTCCCTACACTTCTCGACAAAACAAAGTCATTTCCGACCTAAAGCTTTTTCTTTTTCTTGTTTGAATACAAGTGATAAGTAAGGTATTGCAGCCCAGTTCTTGAAAGAATGAATTAAGTGAAGGATCTGGGCTTGGACAACAAGGTGCAATTTGGGTGAAGCCCATTTCTCAGTGTTACATGGAGGATTGGTAAGGACAGGGAGAATGTTCCATAATGGAGAGTGTGTGAGTTGAAGCAAGAAGTTGTCAGAGAATGGTGGGTGGTAAAGAACACTCTTTTTACTTTCCTCCCACTCCTTCTTTTTCTTTCCCTCTCAACCTTTCTTAGGTCGTCAATCAAGGAATGTTGTTTCCTTTTACATCATCAACACTCACTATATATTCCCAACAATTTCTGCTCTTTTTACCTTTTTGTCGGGAAACAACATCATTTTTTTTTAAATAATAATATTCAATCTGTGTAAACTTATCTACATTTTCCTTAATGAAATAAAAACGTTAGTGGAAACAAAGTTGGCTGAAGATGTTCCAACATGGTTCCAAAATTTAAAGAAACATGAGGCGATTTTGTAAGTGGCCAGTATGATTGACAATGTTCTTGAATGCAAAATAACAAAGAAAGCCCAATAAAGCAAGATTTAACCGAGCAAAGTACAAAATCCCACAAAAAGAATAAGAAAAATAAAAGTAAATTGTATTTATACACGCTTAATTTTACATTTAAATTAAAAGTTCTGAATTGTAGGAGTTTAAAAAAAGAAGTGTAGAAACTATATACAGTTATAAACAGCTAAACGCTAAAAGTCTGTTGTTGAGTCTGGTACAAGATCGTGCCAAAATAAAGTCCAATGCAGATACACCAATCAAACAAAAAAGCCCGATTCAAAAATTATGTGAGCCCATTTAGAAAACTTCCATTGTTTACAACCAAACAAAAAACACCAAATCCACAAATTGCAGGAGAACTTCGCTTCAGAAAGTGTTTAATGTTTTTTTTAAGTATTTTTTATTTGTTTAAAATTACTATAATATAAAATAAAACATTTTTTTATTTTTTAAAATTATTATTCAAATTTCATTTCACGCCCTATTTAAATAATTTAAAAAAAATATTTTTTAACCTCGTTAGATATTTTAATTACTTCTTCCCTACTATCCTCTATCCTCTCACATATAACCTTATTTCTATGTTGACATTACCCACGTTGCTTTTGTTATAAACTATAACACATATGCTATATATGCATGGTGGCGAAGGCTCATTGTTAAAGGATTTAACTTATTTATTCTTCATTACTTTAAGTTTACTCCATTTACCTTTTGCTATTGACTCCAAAAACGTTTTCACATTTGATGATAAAGATTGTTATTAATGACAGATATAAGATTTGGTCAATACTAGTGACTTTCCTACAATTGTTAGGTTTTTGAAGAGAAAAAAGGAAAAGGAGGATGATGGTGTGTTGACATCGTAGTTTGTGACAACCTATTAAAACTGTTGTTAGTGGTGATTTGTAAGAAGTCTCTAAGTTAACTTTAGACAAAAGTAAAATTTAGAGAAAATTATAAACATGAAAAGTCAGAATATTGAACTGGATTAAAAGGTTAGAGGAAAATTTTGAAAAAAAAAACAAATAGATGGCCAAATATGGAAACCTAATCTGAACTTAAAAGAAAAAATATAACTTTTTTTCCGTTGTAAATTGAAATTTATTCTCATAAAAAACATAATAATACAAAAAATGGGTTAACTTATTGCTATTTGTAGTCTTTCAGTTATTTTAATAATTTTGGTTTATATTCGTACTTTTAGAATATTTATCTGTTTATATATATATATATATATATATATATATATATATATATATATATATATATATATATATATATTATAGATAACTACAGATGTATTAGTTTTATAGGGGTCAAAATATGGATTTTTTTTTTTTAAAAAGAGAGATAAATGTTAACCTTTTTTTTCTTTTTCAAAACATAAAATTTGAGAAATTTGAAATCTTCTCCCTGTAAACTCGTGCTAGTCATACTCATTTTCTCACTATTTTATTTGAAAATTTAGGAAAAAGTTAAAATCGATTAAAATCGTTAATAAGTATTAAAAATAGGTAGTGTTTATTATACTCTGTATATGTAAATATGTTGTGGATATTAACTAATAATTTTATGGTTGAAATAATATATTTTAATATATAATTTCCGTACAAGTTACTATTGTGCATTTTTCATAAATAACAAGGTAGTATAGACAAATTTGTGTTTCTCTTTTATACGTATTAAATAATATGGAATAATTATCTTTTCTTAATCCCAAAGAGCAATCTCACTAACTTTTTTTCTCCATTCTTTTTCCCTTAATATATTTTTTATGTAGAGAAATTGGTGTGAATGTAAGTTTTAGCATTTTTGGACCACGTCGCCACCGTCACAAGAATCAATACTCAAAATATGAATGAATTGGTCATTCCAAATTTAATTTCTTAGCTACCCATTAAAATTATTGAAGACTACGATGTTCGGAAACCCAATTTCTAGAACACAATTCACTGTTATAATGCTTATGTTTAATAAAACCTGTTTATAGAAAGACTTTGATTCAAACATTTTTTATTGTTTTGATATAGGTTTTTGTATATTATTATAGGCATATAATCATCCTTAGTCATTAATTAATAACTTTTTGAGTTCCTTCTAAACATTTAGTTTAAACTTTAAAAATAAAGGTAAAAAATATAATACACTTCCTTAATTTTAACAAAATATTGTCTATAAGATTTTTTTAGTTTACTCTTTTCATCTACACCGTAAACTAATTAAAAATTAAGCCAATGTAAGAGTATCAAAGAATAACTAACATTATCTTAAACTTTGAAAATAATAATTAAATAAAAACAGTAACATTTAAAAACCAAAATATTATATAACAATCAACATAAACAAGTAATATATAATACGAATGTTATATTATTTATTTTTATTATATATATATATATATATATATATATATATATATATATATATATATATATATATATATTTCTACTAAAAAGATAGAAACATTATGAGAACTATAATGTAGGCATGTTTTATTGCACAAGGCTAAACCAAAATGCTAGAACTAATTTGTGTACTTAGTTATATATTATCATTGCATTTGTCTATACCTATTCGTGTGTAAGATTTTTCTGTCTCTGTTTTTGGTTGTGTATTTTGGAGTAGCAGAACAAGTTTGTGGCTACTGTTTTAGTCCCATGTGCATATTCTTTAGGGTCTTTTTAATCTTTGATGAATATCTAGTTATTGACTATCATGTCTTGAAAGATTTCGATGTCAAGTTTTTCCATCTTTTTATACAAATTATTGATCCTTTTGTAGAAGGGTTAGAGCACCCCAAGAGATGCTCTACCTTAATTTATTGATTCTTTGTTGAAAAAAATAATAATTGAACATATTGTTTTTAAGGTGATTTAATTACATTTTTAACTTTATTGAGTATTGATTAGATAAATATTATAACATGAAATTATTTTCTTTTTATTTGAATTCAAAATATAAAATTATTCATTTATTATTAAATCAATAAATTAAAGTATTGAGAAGATTACTGCTAAAAGAAATTAAGATTACAATAGAAATACTAAACTATATTAATTGATTACATTTAAGTAATATATCATTTCTAAAATATAATTAATAATATTGTAGCGATTACAATTTATAAATGAATACTTTAAAATTTTAATAACTTAAAAACTTGTCTAATATCATGTTACATAATAAACTAAACAAGTTAATATTCTTGTCTATTTAATGAATTATTATAACTAACTTACTATAAAATATTGATAAATAATTTAACAATCCAAAAAAAAATATTAAGTAAAATCTTTAGTTTAGACACAGTCCCCGACAAAGAGAAAACTTTGGTATTACTATTTGCTACTCCATCAAGCACAATTTCATTTTATTTAACGTCTTCGCCAAAACAAAAGAAAAAATGTGGCTTGGCTTGTAAACTCTAATGATTTGGAATTGTTCAACCATAAGAAAAGCTTCTCTTCTATTTTCATAAGCTTATAATTCAATGTTTTAGGGTTTATAGCATGAATCGTGTATTAGGTCATAAGGTTTTATAAATTCTTTCTATTAAAATACGTTGACAAGATTGGGAGTCTTAAACAAATTTCTAGCTTATATGAATAAAAAATATTGTTTTCGATTTTAAAAACAACCAAATGAAATGTTAATCAAAGTGTAAGTTTACTCTTATATAAGAATAAAATTTGTCAAAAGATTTTAAAAATGATATGATGCTTTGCAATAAATGTTCTCTTAATTATTATTTATATATGCTATCCTTTGAATTTTGGTATACGTTTATTATGCCTTCCCAAGGTCAATAATTTATCGTTCACACCAACAAGTATAATTTTCTTCTAAGATCTTCCAAGATTCATTACTGTAAATTAACGATGAAAAATGCAATATTTGACATGCACCACCAACTATATATATATTAGGACGATCAAATCATTGGTTGCGGTCAATAACCATACTATTAAGTATGAATCATTTTCCTTTGGAGAGTTATTGCAAGAGAGAGAACAATTATTAATAGTTCAAAGTTTATTATTCAATTAATTATATTTTAAAATTTATATATGTAAGAAAAGACTCTGACAAAAAAAACTGTAGAAAAATACTAATTTTACGGACTTCAATGCAAAAAAAGAGAAGGATTCAACTAAAAGTTGTAATCCAAACAAAAAGAAGAAGTTGAAAATGAATAATAATTTAAGGATTAGTGAGAAGTGTAATAATTTAAAATCACTAGGTAGAATTAATAAATTTGTGGATAATGATATTGCCACTTGTTGATTGGGTAACACTCGTTTTAAGGAAACATCTGAAAGTCCAAGTCTTTGAAAAGTTGTGTATCCTCGTGTATTAAGAAATAGAAAAATTTAAAGCAACTGGGAAAACCAGTTCACATGAAAGTAAGAATATAGTATTGAGAGTGGAACTTTTTGTGACAAAGATATTGGCTATATAATTTGACATTTTTGCACACTCCACTACAAAATATCCTTCTAACAAACCCTCTTTCTTTTATTACTTTATTTATCCCACTTATATCATTTTTTTAATCCCTCTTTATTATCTCAGAGATGGAACCAAACAAAAATGGTGGAAGAGGTCAATGCTTATTGTCTTCTACATTTCCATTGCAAAAATTAAACTAATCTATCATCTTATAAATATTTACCAAATGCCACACCCAAAGTATCACTATCCCACACCCATTCTTTTATCACTTGAATAATGCATATATATATATACTTTAATTAATCTTTAATATCTCTGTTCTCCCAGTTGGATTTCTTTATACATAACTCACTTTCATTCCAAAACTAATCCTAATCCTGTGTTTTCTTATATTGATGATGGTTAATCCATATGCAAAAGTGCTAAGAAACGTAATTAACTAATTAATGTTATCCCTAGATTGGCCATGTTTAATTACCTCAATTATGGGATCTCTTCTGTATCACAATCATGGTGATTATACTGAAGCAAGTTTCACATGTTTATAATAACACCAGTGAAGTGATTTTCTTCTCATCATATATATGGTTTTGGCATGATCATTGTCGTGTCCAACACATCACAATCCTCCATCAACGTACACTACATGTCAAATTGAATTCATACGACACTCTTCATTAAGCACTTTTCGTATTTCATTTGTATACTTCTTGTCCCACCTGTACTCCTTCCCTCTCTTGTCCTAATCAGCTACCTAGGACCCTCACTCAATTATACAAACAGTACTAGTGACAAATAAAAGGAACGTAGGTCACTGTAACATGCTCAATTTTACAAACTCTAGCCAACTTTATGTTGCGATCGTAATCTCATAATAATCAACACTTCAATAATTGAGCATTAAGCACATCGGTGTTTGTGCTTTTAGGTGCTTGATTGACTTTATAATAATAGATAATGCATGCGATCGATACACGATAAATATATTACTGAACTATGATGTTTCGAAGATAAAGGGATAACATGGTTGGTGTTTTAGGACATCGTTAATTATAAGGTTGCCTTGGCAAAGGGAACTGCAGAAAGAAAAAAAAGGAAGCTTTTACAATGTAGTATGAAACAAAGAAAGTGGTTATATTGATGAATACTAGATAGTAAAAACTAAAAACCCACCCCACAAAGGCACAAGTCTGAGATGTTGTTGTAACCAGAGTCAGCATCAGTAATACGTGACCCTTTCTTGTGTCTTCTTATCATCAAACAAAAAGTTGTTAAAACTGTTATTAGTGCTAATTAGCTGTTTAATTTCCTCTAGACCATAATAATCCAACGGATTTTGTTCCCACAATCCATTTTGTTTGTCTGTCCACCCACTAACACTAGCACTGCCACCACTGTAGAGGGGATTATCAGCAGCAACACCTATCTGCTCCACAAAGCTAGCCTCGCCAAATTCTGGCTCCATGATTTGGCTGATCTGGTTGTTGCAGCTCGCATCAGAAGAGCTGCAACTAGTGGCCGTGGCTTCACCACCGAACACAAACATGGTGTTGTTGGTGCTATCTTTGAATTGGCACTTCTGGGTTGGGTCCATGAAACTCTCTTGTGCTTGAAAGAAGGAATCAGCAGAAGCAGAAGAGTAGGAAAAGGAGGCAACGCCTGTGAAAGAAGCGTGGGGATGGTAGTATGAGTTGGTGGTGTCTCTGAATGACAATGGTGATGAAGATGGTGTTGAGCTTTCAAGGATGGATAAAAGGGTGATTTGAAGAGGCTTCTTCTGGGGAGAAGCATTCATGGCCATCATTTTCTTCTTAAGCTTCGTGTTCCAGTAGTTCTTGATATCATTGTCAGTCCTCCCTGGCAGCTGAGATGCTATTATGGACCACCTGCACTCAGTCAAAATGTCTTCCCACCATAAGAATCTTACTCACACCAGATCTAAATTCGAATGCATCAACCGATGCACAACATCTAAAATCAAAGTACACATCGTATCTCTCTCTATCGTACTTAACATGTTCTATTTCCCAAAACTGAAAACCAAAAACATAAACAACCTTAAAAAATGCTTCCCACTGTTTCTTGGTAAGGAAATTATTTGTACGGTTTGGTAAAGATAAAGCCTCTGACAAGTGAGAAATTGAGTGTACCTGCTTCCAATGCTAGCGAAGAGGCTACAGATTATTTTATCTTCTGCATCAGAAAATTGACCGTGCTTAATGTTGGGTCTAAGATAATTAAGCCACCTTAATCGACAGCTCTTGCCACATCTTTTCAAACCTGCGATAAAGAAACAAAATCAGGAACAGGAACAGAAACACAAAGGGGTATCATGATGAGATGAGTGATGATGTTTGTAGTATGTATGCACTTACCAACTTTTTGGGGGAGCGCAATCCAATTCCCTCCGGTGCCATGTTGGTCTATGTAGTCCTTTAGCTTTGCATCTTCTTCTGGTGACCATGGCCCTTTCTTTACATTTGCCTTGTCACAGCAAGGAGCTCTACCCATGGATGTTTCTCTGGGATTGTGAGAAAGGTATGAAGTAGAAGGATAGTGAAGAATGGAACGTGGGAGAGGGGCATGAATAGAAGTTTATTCAGATAAGAAATGGCACAAGTCAAAGGGAACAGCCTCTGTAACTTCAATTGTCTTGTCAGTTTCCAAAATTATATATCATTGATTAGCCTATAGAAGGTTCTATCAGCCTTTTACAAGGACCCTTTTGTAAGAAGGAGTTTAACTTGGTCACAATTTAAAGTATCCAAAGTCTGCTCTAAGTTATAACGTGTATGATTTTTTCCCTTGAAAACGATGGTCTAGTGATACACAATTTCAAGCAATGGGCCAAGTCATGAGTAAACTATTGTCAAGTTGAAGCTTCAATTATATGCTGCTTCCTTCCACTGCTCCTACCTCTTTAGACTCCATCTTTTTTTTTAATAATTCTTCAATCATGTAACTTCGGATCATTATCAATTCATGCTGTAATTTCTTCAAATCGAAAAACTGGCATAATTTTTAATATTTCTCTTTTATTATTTTCATTTATTATTATAGGATCACATGGTCTCACCAACCAATTAAAAACAATATCGTTCTTTCCTATCAGAATTTTGGGAAAAGTTTGTTAGACACCCAAATGTGTTTAACACATTAAAAGAGAAAAGTTTGGAAATAATAAGGGACCACGAGAGCGAGTGAGAGACATTAATTCATTACTCTGTAATATATACTTTTATATTGTCAGTTAAAATCTATTGAAAATTATACATCTCGCAAAGGACTGTTTCTGAAAAAAAAAATATTTGTATTGAATTAAGTTTTTATTAAAAAGTTTTTTTCTATGTTTAAAATATTTTTTATTTTATATAAATACTTCTTTCTTGTTTTCATTTTCAAATCACTTCTCAAACTCATGCATTTTTTCTTTGATTATTTTGAATCTGTCGATCAGTTCATCCTTTTCCTTTTTAATAGCGAGTTAACCAATGAGATAAAAATAAACAAAAAAGACACTACGCTTGTTGATCAACAAGTTAGAAATAAATGAAAAGACGAGACAAACAATTATTTAATCTCATTATTACAAAATCAAACAACAGGATTTTTTAACAAATAT
>Ga0209589_1003539_pt1 | contig 27267 bp, 18 predicted proteins | sample CowpeawhiteBW_FD_187525 | JGI IMG/M metagenome (GOLD analysis project Ga0209589, IMG submission 187525) | Root nodule microbial communities of legume samples collected from California USA - Cow pea white BW (SPAdes) (version 2) | ecosystem: Host-associated > Plants > Roots > Nodule | place: USA...
CACACACACACACACACACACACACACACACACACACACACACACACACACACACACACACACACACACACACACACACACACACACACACACACATATATATATATCAATTTAATCTTTTATATATCAAACCACTACAACACTATAAACCATCACATAATCAACATTAAATAAAATTCTCAAACAAACATATAATCACATATTTTATCTCATTCACTAACAATAAATATATATAATCAACTAACAAAAGTCCACTAAAATAATCTAAAGCACCTTATATTTAACAATAAATTAATTTATAAAATATTCAACTTTTGTAACTTATTTATTAAATTATGACACTTATAATTTCTTTTAAATTTGAAAACATAGAATAACATGATCCATTGTCGATGTCACCCAAAATTGATCAACTTCGAGTCTTAATAATAAAACCTCGAAATAATATATAATATCCATTAAATTAAAATGCAAGTATGATTCCAAAAATTCTTAAACCTATATACATATATTATAGTATAACCGATCTAGAGGCATAACCCATTAAAAATCATGATTTTAAGTTTTTATATAAAAGATCTATATTTTAACATATCTTAACTAATGAAAACAAAACTACAATGGTTTCAAAACTGTTTTGTTTATATGATTATGTAAATATACATATATAATATTTTTTTTCAATTAGAAAAGATAATATATATTTCTTTTTTTTAAATTAGGCTATGCTACGTACCATCGCATGCTATTTCATTAGTAATATATATTTAGTAATATATATATGTAACTCATCACATGAATACTTTCTTTTTGGTGCCAACAAAATTATATTTAAAACACCAAAGACCTAAATTACTAAACCAAAACTTGAAGTTTTACATATATAATAAATTATAATAATCCATAAAGCTGAATATTTTAACTTTACAAAATACATATAATATTAATATTCCAATAAAAGTGGATCTCTAACATTTTACTACCAATACATAAATGAAAGAAAATAAAATTGTAATTGGATTTATCTATCCCGGTACACACAATAAACAACCAATAATATACATATGTTATAATCTTTATAAAATATTATAAACTACATTTGATACATTCCACTACTAATTCATAATAGTAAAAATAACTAAATTTACGAAAACTCCATTTTACCTAATCACAGGCAAAAAGTAATAACAAAACACACACCTGCCAATTGCATTTTCTACCAACACAATGATACACGGAATGTTTATATATAATAAAACATCAAACTCAAATATACTAATTACATAACAAAACACGAAACCTTTTTTATTCACCTTAACTAAAATCATAGTAGAATAAACTAAAAATATTTCCAGCGTAAATGTTTTTTCCATTTTAGAAGAACTCAACCCATAATTACCAACCCCACCAAAACATCGTCACTCCATGAAATATTAGTACCAACCCCACCAAAATATCGTCACTCCATGAAATATTAGGAAAAACCAAATCACGACTACAATAATAAAATCAATGTCTACACCCAAAAGAATTCAATTTAACCGCTAAAATCCTCCAAAAGGTTAAATCAATATATATATATATATATATATATATATATATATATAATGAAAAATGATAGGTTAACAAATTTGTTTTACAAACTTTGACAAAGTACTAAAGTGGGTAAAAGAAAATACTATTTTATAATTTTATTTTAGTTAAAAAAATTAATCTATTTTAATTCTATTTATGAAAATTGTCAAGTTTGTCAATTTTTTTTTGTCAAAAGATAATTTTCCATATTTTATATCATGTTGCTATTGCACAACAAATTTTAAAGAAAATGATAATTTTTCATACCATATAACATCTTAAACACAACATACCAAATATTTCTTTATACCAGCAAAAAATATTTCTCATAATAACAATACCAAAAGTAATAATAGTTTTAGGATAAAAATCAGAACGCAAATATGAACAAGGTAAGTGGGAGATAAACAATTCACAAAAACTAATCATTTTTCCTTAACTGAAACTCCAACGCTAAGAAAAATCCATCCTCGAGACCCCTTCTTGTTCTAGCCTTTTTCCTATGAAGCTTTCCTATGCTTAGAAAAATTCATGAACCCGTGCCTCCTTAACTCCCATCTTTTCCAGTCGTTTATTAACCTAATTCTACCCTCCTCTATTCCATTTTTAATTAGGTTTATTATAAAAGCGAAATTACACCCATTAAAAAAATAAGTTTTTGCCCACTTATTCTATTTTTAATTTTCATCTAATAATAAAATGAAGTTAAAATAAAATAAATTAATTCAGCGCTTAATGTTTAAGTAAACACAATTAATCACATTATGTGTGTTCATATTTATTGAACATACCTTCAACTCTTCACCTACCAAATGCCACTAAATTAAAACACACCAATTGGACACAACAAGAATTAAACACAAGACCTCCCAACCCCAACAAAGAGCTCCAACCAACTATGCTACACCTTACTTCTTTTCCATATTATGACTCATTAATTTCATATATATCTTTCCACTCCAAATCCCATTCTTTAATTTAATTAAATAAATAATTAATTTTCCTAGGTCTTACAAGTTGTCTACCATTAACCGAAAGACTTCCAAACCACATCAAGTTTCTTACAAAGATTTAAGTGCATAAGGGGTTTATCACCTTTTGTAAACATAATACGCCCATGCAAATGATTTTTGCACTATTCCATACTAACAAGATAAACTTCCTCAACAATCTACATAAAGACATTATCTCCTTTGACGAAAAAAGAAGTTAGTTGTGACAAAGGAATACTATAGGCATTATTGAGAAGCTACGCAAATATACATTTTTGTGCCCACGTTGTTGAAGATGATTTTAGAGGATATGATTGCCTCTAATCTTGTAAAAAACCCTAATGGATATGAAATCTCGAAGAGGAAACCATCTCAAACCTAAAAAACCAGCAACCATCCAATCAACTTCGTCTTTGTTCTTTGAGGATAATCTTTACAACTTCGTCAATGAAACACATGATTGAGTTTACCGTGATCATATTTGATGCTTTTCTCTAAAGAAAAGATGGTTGGTTCAGTTTGTAGCTTTTATGTTGTATTTATATATGATTTATTATATAAAATTATTATATTCTATTTTGTTATCATTAAGGATTAACATTAATTAATAAATTAAACAATTTATCGGTAACAATTAATTGTGCATGATTATTATTTTTATTATGGATAATATATAATTTTTTGGATTTCTGACAAATGGTCTGTGATGGGTTAGATTGTTTAATAAACGATATGTTCTAGAATAACCTATCAAAAAGAAAGCAGTAACATCTCGTACGTGCTTCCATTGATTCTGGGTACACAATCCTTTGAACTCTTACTTAAATATATTATAGGATTAAGTATGTTTTTAGTCCCTGAACTTTGACCGAAAATTGGAATTTGTTCCTGGCTGAAACTTTGATAAATTTTGATCCCTAAACTTTAAAAATAAATGAATATAGTTCTTTTAACCCAATTTTGTTAATTTTTTTTTAAGTTTCGAACGCAGTAAATATTGAGCCGAGAATGTGTCAAACAACGTAAACAACTCCAATATTAACCTGAAACACATTCGACATGTTGAAAAAAGTCAACGTAATTGGATTAAAATTATTATATTCATTCATTTTTAAAGTTTATGACCAAAATTTATCAAAGTTTCGACCAGGAATGAATTTCAATTTTTAACCAAAGTTTAGGGACTAAAAACATACTTAATCCTGTAATATATTATTGTATCTTATACTTGTATTTGTATCAATTGGTATAAGAGTGAATAAGATACAAAGTATGATTGCTATTTTTGGAAGTATATCTTAATTTCCATAATTATTCGTTGAGACATGAAATATTAGATTGGAAATCTTAACTTTCTCGTTTGAATTAAAAACATATGAAAGGGTTTAAATTTTTATTTATGTTTATGTTTTGTTCTCGTTTGCCATGAATATTAATTTTATATTTGTCTCATTTGATGCGTGAAACTCTCGTCAAGCACCCTAATATTTACGATTAAAACTCCAATTTCTTTCATGGTGCTGTTGCAAATAACTGATGAATTTGGAGAGGTTTGATTAAATTAATGAAACCCCAAATTAAGGAACCTTAGACCTAATTAAAATCCCCAAAACTACTGGTTGGGGCGCAACCTTTTATCTTCCCTGGCCTCGTGGTGGTGAGCAGCGGTGGTCTGCGTTGGAAGAGCACGAGTTCTGGTTTTCCATGGCGAGGTGGTTATGGCTCACGATGCTGAATATGCAATGACGCGCATCTGGTTCGCTGCTCTAATTCACGAGTGGCTGAGGCGCGACATGTGGTGCTGGTTTGGTGTTGCAGTTGCGGCGGTTCGCGCAACGGTGAACGATTGCTTCACGAGAGAATGTTCTACGTCACTGGCGATGGCAACGGAGGATCTGCTCGCTGGTTTTGTTGCTCGTGAACGCTTCTGTTTTTGCTGCTCCGATTTGAGTGGTTTCTAGCGGCTTGCGCTGTGTGTTGGTGGTGGCTTATGGTGGTTGATGGTCACGTTTTGGTGGCTTTCGTTGTGCATAGTTGCCTGTGTTCCGTTAGTCGAGAAAATGATGTGAATGACAGTGAGAGCGACCAAATTCTTCGACAGGACAAGCAAAGGCTTTACAATAGAAATTTGGGCACAAGTTAGTTGATTGTTAAATTCTTAAGAAGAAGAAAGCTGATAAGGAAGGTATATTCTTATATACTCTAGCTTGTTTTGAATCTAATGTTGTTGATGTTCCTCCCAAATCTTGGTGGTTAGACTCGGGTGCCACTATTCATGTTGTGAATTCTTTACAAAGGTTCACAAGTCTGAGAAAACCAAATGATGTTGAGTTCAAAATTATCATAGGAGATGGAGCTAGAGCACTAGTTGAAGACACAAGAATAATGTTTGTTAGGTTTACAAAGGGGATTTTACTAGGGAGATACAACACCAAATGAGACATGAGTCCAACCACATAAAACATTGACACCACTCTCAACCCAAAACCTTAAGGCAATAGGTTAATGGGTCTTTATCCTTATATAGTGCTCTACTTTCTCATTTCTAGCCAATGTGGGAGTTATACTTACACTTGAATTCCTAACAATCTCCCCCTCAAGGGTGAGTCCCTTCAACCACATTGGTACACTCCCCCTCCAGCGGAAGCATTTCCAACCACGAGTACTCCTTTTCTGCCCTTTTTCTGTACCGTCGTTCTTATTAACGGGGCACACTTACCTGGAACCCTTGCTAGGAAGACTTTCGATACAAGGACCATACTGCACTCGTTTGAGCCAATTTTAACCATCAACTTTGATACCACTTGTTAGGTTTACAGAGAGGGTTTCACTAGGGAGATACAACACCAAATGAGACCTAGGCCTAGTCACATAAGGCATTGACACCACTCTCAACCCAAAACCTTAAGGCAATGAGTTTATGGGTCTTTAACCTTATATAGTGCTCTACTTTCTCATTTCTAGCCAATGTGAGACTTAGACTCACACTTGGATTCCTAACAGTGTCTTTAAATTTACCTTATGGACATGTTTTGCTATTGAAAGACGTTGTTTATGTACCATCTATGAGGAGGAATTTGATTTCAGTTTCGATTTTGGATAAATATGACTACACTTTTGAAATTGGTAATGGTAAACTTGATGTTTATTTCAATTCAATTACTGTTGGCTCAAGAATTATATGTGATGAGCTTTACATGCTGAATCTGAATGACATGTTTGTTAAGTTTGTTATTAGACATAAGCATAGTCGAGTGGATGAAACTTCCTCTATGTTGTGGCATAGACGTCTGAGGCATATTTCTAGGCCTCGCATTGAGAGGTTTGTTAAAAAGGGTATTCTACATGATATTTTCTTATTTTGATATTTGTGTTGATTGTGTAAAGGGCAAGCTTACCACAAAAGTAAGAAATATAGGAGCAAACACGAGTGACAATGTGTTGGAGCTTATTCATACTGATATGTGGACCTATCACCCCACTTCCATGGGGGATATAAATATTTTATCACATTTATAGATGATTATTCTAGATTTGGATGGATAGATCTCTTACAGGAAAAATCAAGTTCCTTGGATGCTTTTAAGTCTTTCAAAGCTGCTATTGAGTTGAAAATAGGAAAGAAGATAAAATGTGTAAGGTCTGACAAAGGTGGAGAGTATTATGACATATGTGATGAGATTAGAAGAAATCCTGAACCTTTCACTATATATCTTGATGAATGTGGTATTCAAGCTCAATATACTATGCCTGATACTCCTCAGCAAAGTGGAGTTGCAGAATGGAGGAATCACACTCTTTTAGAGATGGTGAGATGTATGTTGAATAATTCCTCTTTACCGGATTTCCTTTGGGCAAACACTTTAAGGACTACAGTGTATATTCTTAATCAAGTACCTAGAAATCTGTTTTAAAGACTCCTTATGAGCTCATGTTTGGAAGAAGCCAAGTTTGACACATTTCCATGTGTAGGGTTGTAAGGCGGAAGTGAGGCCTTATAATCCTCAATTGAAGAAGCTTGATATTAAGACTGTAAGTGGATTATTCATTGGTTATGTGTGGGCTCTCGTGGTAACAAGTTTTATTATCCTTCTCACTCTATGCGAGTTATTGAGTTTGATTGTGCGGTATTCTTTGAGGATGATTTGGACAGGTGGAGTAATGCACCACGACCAGTCACTCTTAGAGAAGACCGTGTTGTTATTCCCATGGCATCCATTTCTCTTCCTGCAGATAATATGATTTTGGTTGTCCGTGATGAAGATGAATTTGTTTTTGATATTGTGGATGCCACATCACCTGTAGTAAATGAACAAGTTTATGATGATGTTGTTGAAGAAGTTTCTTTTAGGTGATCTCAAAGAGTACATAGGTCTTCTATGCTCGATGATTATCTTTTGTATCTTCAACAACATGAATATGGTCTAAATGATGTTAATGATCCTACTATTTTTGAATAGGCTATCTCTAGTTCTCATGGTCACGATTGGTTAAATGCTATTCATGATGAGTTAGCTTCTATGGCTCAAAATGATGTTTGGGATAGTCCAGATGGAAAAGTTGAGAGATATAAAGCCATACTTGTAGCAAAAGGCTATAGTCAGAGGGATGGCATTAATTATAAGGAGACTTTTTCACCAGTCTCTATTAAGGATGCTTTTCGTGTTGTTATGGCTTTAGTAGCTCATTTTGATTTGGAGCTTTATCAAATGGATGTCAAAATAAATTTTTTGAATGAAGATTTATTTGAAGAAGTGTATATGGTTCAACTTGATGGCTTTGCTAAAAAAGGTAAAAAACATTTGGTTTGTAGGTTGAAGAAGTCTATTTATGGACTGAGACAAGCTTCTGGGCAATGGTATTTGAAATTTGGTTAGGTGGTCACTTCTTTTGGCTTCAAGGAAAATGCTTCAGATCAATGTATTTACTTAAAGAAAAATGAGAGTCATTTCATCATTCTTGTCTTATATGTTGATGATATTCTTCTGGCTCGTAGTAGTGTTGAACTTTTGACGAAGACAAAATTTATGTTAAATAGCCACTTTAATATGAAGGGCCTTGGTGATGCTCCTGTTTTTTTGGGCATTCAGATCTCTCGTGATAGGTCACGTGGCATTCTTGGATTGTTTCAAAGAGGATATATTGATAAAGTCCTTAAGAGGTTTAACATACATTCTTGCTCCTCATGTGCAGCACCTGTTCAAAAAGGTGACAAACTCTCTAAATCTCAATGTCCTCAAAATGATAATGATAAAGTTGAAATGAAAAAGGTCCCATATGCTTCCGCTGTTGGTAGTTTAATATATACTCAAGTTTGTACTCGTCCCGATATTGCTTTTGTTGTTAATGCTTTAGGGAGATACTTGAGCGATCCAGGATTGGATCATTGGAAAGCCGTTAAAAAGGTCTTTAGATATTTGCAGGGAACTAAGGATCATATGTTGACCTTTAAAAAGTCTGATCAACTTCAAGTCATTGGTTATTCAGATTTTGATTTTGCTGGTTGCCCTATCGATCGAAAATCTACATCTGGTTTTATTTTTATGATGGGAGGAGGAGCCATTTCTTGGAAGAGTGTTAAACAAACTCTTACAACTACTTCCACTATGGAGGCATAATATGTTTCTTGTTATGAAGCTACTTGTCAAGCTGTGTGGCTTAAAAAAATGATTTCTCGCTTTCAAATTGTTGAAAGTATTTCTAGGCCACTTGTTAGCAGCACTACTGCCATGCATTCCTCTCAAAACAACAAAAGTTCTACTCCCTCAAAGCATTTTGATACAAAATTTCTATTTGTTATAGAGAAAGTTTTGGATTATCAATCTCGGATTGAGCATACTGCTACAAAAAATATGTTGGTAGACCTATTGACCAAAGGCTTAGCTATTGGAGTTTTTCAAAATCATGTAACTCATGAGTGTGGTTAAGTCTTCTGATGTAATGGGTTAGTTGGAGTTTGAGATTTACATTTTATATTATTATGGTTTTCATGAGATGTAAATTTATCAATGATGTCATTTTCATTACATCTTTTTTAGCATATTAAAATTCATGAACTATTTTGGGATCACATATTTATTATGTTTTGGTTTTATTTTATTTATTATCCATTATTTAGGGTATTTAAGCATGTGGTAGGTATCCCTATCGGATATTACCTTTGTGATTCATGTTTATGTTTCTTAATTGGTATTTGAGCTTGTATTGTAATTGGTATAATTATTTTATTTATTAATGTTATCCAAGTGGGAGAATGTTGTATTTATATAATTTATTATATAAAATTATTATTCTCTATGTCAATATTATGGATTAACATTAATCAATAAATTAAATAATGTTTTGGTATCAATTATATTGTGCATGGTTATTATTTTTATTATGGGTAATATATAATTTTCTAGGTTGATGAACGATCAGTGATGGGTTGGATTGTTCAGAAAATGGTCTGTGATGGACTTGAATAATCAATTACTTTATGAAAGGTCCCTAGTATTTGCTGGTAGAATATAAAACTGATACCCCATTAATCAGTTTTTAAGTAACAATGTAAAACACACTTTTGATATACATTCTAGAATAATCTATCAGAAAGATAGCAATAGTGTCTCATACGTACTTCCATGAATCCTTCATTTATTCTGGATACACAATCCTTTGAACTCTTACTTGAATATATTATATTACTGTGTCTTATATTTATTCCTATCACTTACTGTGAGGCACTGGACTTTGGATGGTGCAGCTTTTATGCATATTTATAACATAATGGTGTGGGACCTTTGGTTTTAAAGTTAATACATTTGGCTGGTCCCAATTTTCTTCCTATGCCATGACTTTGAATATTTTTTTTTCAAGTATGTTGAGATTGTTCACGGGTGTTTAAAAAAAATGCATGATTCATGCTTTACTATGTTTATTTGATTGCAAGAACCAATATGGAATTCAACGTGTGGTACCTTTCTATATGTAATTGAAATATGGGTGTTGTAATGTGGGCCTCGTTTTAGAATTTGTATTAACTTGCCATGTTTTTTTTAGGTTATGTTTTATTCTCAATTTTTATCTAACCTTTTACAAATAACAAGTTTTAGTTTGATTTCTTTAAACCACCCGCTAAGTAAATAAATTTAATCCTAAGCTTTATTTTCTAATATTTTTCCTTGTTGTAATGTTTTTAATAAAGTCTGAATATGTCTAGTTACACGTATTATTTGGTATCCTACCCTTATTTTGAAAATTTCTAAGAATAATAATAAATAAATAATTTAAAGACACTTTTAACTTTTAAAAGATATAGTGTTCGTCGTATGCGCCATCTTAGAATTTGGTACCTTTCTTTTATTTTCTATAAAATTACGAAACAATACAAGATTTTCAAAATAAAAAAAAACGATATTAATACTTTCAAATAAAATGGTTTCGAAAAAGTTGTTTTTTTATAAGAACTACGTGATGTTTCATTTTTCTTTATAAATGGAGATACATAAGAACAATGTCAATCCTTGTTAGGTTCACTTCCAACATAATCGATTAGTTTTCAAATGGTTTTCCAAATAGTCTTTCTATAAAGAATTACATGATCCTTATTCTCCATTATAAATGAAGATACGTAGAGCAAGGATAAATCCTTGTCGGCCCAAAAAATATATTAATTCTTTTGAATTTTCATTTTTTATTATTTTTGGGAAAAATAAACATAAAAATCCACATCTATTTGTATATTTAATTAAAGATACCATCCTAGGACACACGTTGTAGGGTGGTAACACCTTCCCTACGCGTAACTAACTCTCGAACCCAAAATCTTTTTTCGTAGATCTCGCTCTTATCTTTATTGTTTTCCATAGTTTTTCCCGAATAATTATGGTGATGACTCCAAACCTTCTTTATAACTATATATATATATATATATATATATATATATATATATTGTTGAATGATATTTAATATTTATTTTTGTAATTTTCTTTGAACTTGTATGAATTTGAGTTTATTTGGTCTTTGTTTGAAACTTGTGATAATGATCTATTGTATTTTATTTGAATTTATGGTTAAAATATTTTGTTAAATATTTTTAGAATTTTTTTTGTAAATACCCGTGGGTACCTACAGATATTAAAGAAATATGTGAATACTCGTATAGCAGATACCCACACGGATATAGAGACAGGTACAAACATATATTTATCTAACAAGTATGGTACGAGAGAGCTACTACTCATACCCTATCCATCCTATTGACTCCCTAGCCATGATCTATGTGGTTTGGGACAAAATAGCCCACAGGAAAAAAGTTCCCCATTGAAAAAGTTCACAAGGCCAAAATGCCCATAAAAGCCTTGTGGGTCAAGGTTAACCTATGAGCTTTTTTTTAAACATGAAAAAAATATTATTTTTTAAATATCTTTTTAGAATTTTGTTTTAGGGTGGCCCGTCTAGACTTTCAATCTGAATATACTTGTCTCAACTTTTAACTAAACTAACCAATGTCGACCTTTAGCCCGAGCTGGCCTATCTCGACCTTCAGCATAGGCCGACCCGACCTAAACTTTAGCCCGAGTTGATGAATGAAGATATATTATGATGATGATTATTATAATTATTATTTTTATATTTGATTATTTTTGTAACCTTTAATATTGTTATATTAATTTTATAGTTTCGTATATGAAAAATGATTATTATTAATATTTTATAGGTTATTCTAAACATGTCAAACCTAGAAAATTTTGAATTTGTGGTCTTTGATAATATAAGGAAGAATTACTTATCTTGGATATCAGATATTGAAATACATTTAGATGCAATGGGTCTTGGTGATGCCATTAAAAAAATAAATAAAGCATCTGAGTAACTAATTTGCTTCTACAACAATAATATCGTGAAAAAGGATTTCACAAATATTATGAATTTATATGCCTTCTTGTGGCTGAACAAAACAATGAGATTTTTGATGAAAAATCATGAGACACGCCCAACTGATTATGCTCCATTCCCATAAGTGAATGCGGCAATATCTGTTTCATATATTTTCACGGACATGGCCATAAAGAAAATTTTAAAGAGACATTTTATCATTAGAAATGGAACAATAATGTGAAAAATTAAAAGGAAAATGGTCAAAATGACAAATAGGATGAAATATCAGTTATCATTGTGGTGATGATAGCCTTCTCCTCAAGCTAGGTTGGGCCAAAGCTAGAAGATGGTGGCTATGAAGGTAGTAAGTGTGCAGAAGCTAGGATGGTGGTGGTAAAACCTCTCGGTTTTATGCTTTTGGTGGTGGGATGAAGGTGGGTTGATGGTGCTTTTAGAGAGGTTGAGCCAACTCTAGAGAAGGATGGCTAGAGCAACCTCATGGGATGCTTTAGCAATGACTAAGAGACAAGTTTATAACTCAAAGTAAATTTTGGCAATATAACATTATATAGTGCAACTTGAATTTGATGCACATGTTAGTGAACACACATAGTAAGGGGGATGGAACCAAGTCCCTTGGTAAGATACAGGCGAAATGGAAACAATATAATGATAAACTTGATTCTTGTAATAATGTGGGTAAACCAGTTCGAAAAGTTGTCAGGCAGAGGACTTGTGGAAAGTGGGTTGCTGAAATTAGAGAGCCGAACAGAGGGAACATGCTCCAGTTATGTAATTTTCCCACTGCCATTAGAGTTGCCCTTGCATATGATGAAGCAGTAAGGGCAATGTATAGATCTTGTGCTCACCTCAACTTTCCCAATGCTAAACTTATATTATACCACTCCTATATTTTGTTTGTTTCATTTTTAGAATTTCCATTTCTATATTGTACTAGAATAACTATGGAAAAATTGATTGTTTAATCATAGGTTAGAATAGTGTATGTATATTAGTGACTCTCCACAAAGTAGATGGTAACAATGCATGAAGTATTTAAGTTAGTTTTGTGGTACATTTAAACTAACATGGATGGGAATCTCAATCTTTTCACCTAAATTGTGTTGTTTTACAAATTTTACCTTCAAGTTTTAAACTATGTACTTCTTTCCTTTAATTTAATGAATGTTATATTCAGTATAATACAATCATTTTAGAATATTTGTCTTTTGTCTTTTTCATTGTCTCATGTATTTATTTTCATTGAAAAAAATCAATTTATGTGCAATAAAAAAAACAACTAATGAAATTAACGGGGGTTTGAAACTCTAAGAAAAAGAACTTAAAATGATGACTCATGTAGTAGGGGTTTAAAACCCCTGGGACATAGTAGAAGTTTGAAAACCCTAGGAAGTAACGGGGGTTTGAAACCCCTGGGAAGTAGTAGAGGTTTAACCCCATGTAATTTACGGGAGTTATGAAACCCTTAGTAATTTACAGGGGTTATGAAATTACAGGGAAGTTCTGCTCTACCATGAGTTACTCAAAACTACTGGTAATCTGTTAGTGATGAGGGTTTACCCAGGAAAAGTCAAATCCTGAATAATGTACTTAGCGGTGGTTAAAACCTTGGAAACGCCAAAATAAAACCCCTGCTAAAATCAATATTGGGTGTAATAAACAACCAATTTTAGAGACACATTGATCCCTACACATACTCATTTATAAGCTAAAAATTATTGGTCTTTAAAATAATGTTTATTATGATTAAAAGAATAATATAATAATAGCAATAATAATAAATTATTATAATAACCTAAATTTCTTAATCGTAACCCATATTTCTTAATCGTAATCGCATATTTAGAAAGAAAAAGGAATACACTACAAAATAATGTAATATAAAAGAAATTATGTATGTTAAATTAATAACAAATAATAATTAATATTTTTCATTAATTGTTTTATTTAATTGTTATTAAAATAAATTAATATTTTTCATTAATTATTTTCAGTTATATATGTGACATGACTATTTAATTGCTCCATCATCTTAATTACTTGTTTCTATAAGTTAAGAAATGTGAAGTTATTGTTAATACCAAATTGTATAGTAATTAATGTAAATGAACAAGTGACCATTATTGTTTTCATTACAAACATGTTTGTCAACAAAAACAGTCTCATCATTGGTGGTGACCAGGGGCGGCTCTCAACGGTTTGAGAGGCCTAAAACAAACTTAAAAAATGATGCCTTTTATTTAAAAATTATTTTTTGAGTTTTTTTTATGCAAAATTATTTATTAAATTGTGATAATTAATTTCATTTAAAATTTCTTTTTCAATAGATAATATGACTAATCCGTTTAAGCTTTCTTGAGACATTGTTGATCTTAAATAAATTTTTATTATCTTTAGCTTTGAGAAACTTCTTTCAGCTGAAACAACTAACACTAGAATTGTTAACATTATTCTATACGTTATATATGCATTTGGAAAAGAATTTATTCTTTTTATACAATTGAGAATGTCAATTGGTTTATCATTTTTCAACCCTATAATTTCCCTTTAGATATTTAATTTTGAAATTAAATCAAATCCATCAATATCCAACAAATTATCATGTTTTAAAGATTTTTCAAGGCTTAAGCATCTATCTTTCAAAAATGAAATATCTACACACCGTAATACACAAGACATTTGCTTTTTTTTTTGTTCATAGCTCCTTTTTATTATGCAATTAAAGTCTCAATTCTTCTTTTCTTTTGAATTTTTGAATAGTCTGATTCAAATTTTCTAGTTGACATGTCTATATATTTTTATATTAAATAAAAAATGATAATATATAAAACACTACTAAAGATAAATATATAAAACAAATGAATTAAAACAATAAAACATGGTTCTTGGTGTCAAGAAAATAAACTCGACAGTAGACTTGCAGTATCTTGAAGTCTCAAGTCTCTTTTTCGTTCTTTAGTCTCAATTTTTCCACAAACTTGCAAAGTTGTTTATTTTAAGATTAACCATTAATAAAAGTAATTAGAAAAAAATTGCTCTTCTAAACTCGATAGTAAGAATTTTTTTTCTTCCTAAACTTTGTCATTCTACAAAAAACTCAACTTTGAATTATGCTCCAATTTATCTACTATCCACCAAGAGACTAAACCATAATCTAATTAATAGTTTTGTAAAAAAAAATAAGTTTCTCCTCAAGATATATGCAAAGAAAAAAACTCTCAAAACCCGTAAATCTAAAAGTACCGAAAAACAAAACTAGGCAAAAGAAACATATTTCTAATTCTAATACAAATTCAAAACAAAATAAAATTAACAATAACACAAATAGAAAGAAAAAACATACTAACCATAAATGAGGATGAAAAAAATGGTACACACATGCAACCTGAGATTCAAGACATTTAAGGGATGTAATGTACCAAAACCCTAGAAAAAGGACTATTAGAAGAAAATAAAGTAAGGAGAGGTAAGAGAAGTCACAGAGAGATAAAAGAAGAAAATAAAATCTAGATTGATTATAAGAGAATAAAGATAGCTAATCATTCTCTTTCTTGTAAACAAAAGTATAATTTACTAAAAAAAAAATACTTTAACCCATTAATTATCATTTTTACTACCAATAAAAATTAACATACACTAACAATAATCTAATTAAATTTTATTCCCAAATATAAACTTATAATTAATTTAATAGAGCTATATTAATTTTTTCTTTAAATAAACATTTAATGTAAAAGAGTTAACTTCCAAAAATGAAAGTGAGCATCAAGTAGGATTATCAATGTGTGGTGTTTAAGTAGAGTGGAAGAGTGGTGGTAATCCATCCAAGATTGTTTAGTTTTGAGAGGTAAAGAAGAAAAGGAGAGAGGATAGTAGGAGAATAGGTTTGGAGATGATGAATGTAAGGATTAACATGGTTTTCTTGGGAATGATGTGCATTGGTTTGGTTGTGTGTTCAGGTAGGGACATTGCGATGAATGTGAACACTGATGGACAAAGATGGGTGTTTTGCCCCCCTGAATTCCCGAGCAAATGTTATGATAATGAAGCTTGTAACAAAGAGTGCATGAGTAATTCCTATCCTCTTGGTGGCCACTGCACAAATGGTCATCAATGTTGTTGTAGAATACAAAACCTCCATTAATAACATAAGCATATCTTATTATCACATTGTGTCTCTTTCTTTTGTCTCTATCTCCCTCTCTTTATTTTATAAAGAACTAAACATAATGTTTAATTTGATTCATGTGCATTCTGAAAAATCCTTCAATTATTCTTAATAATTTTTTTTGTGTGCAAAATAAACTCTTACAAGTTTAAGATTCGATTTTACAATTTGAGTTTATGAAGCTCTCACAAGTTCACATAAAATCTTGAGTTTGATAATATTGATAAGACAATCAATTACTTATAATATAACTTATTATTGTTAAAAATATCACTTGTTCAAAATATGGTTTATGTAGATAATTGAATGTTAATTTAAGTGATCAATTAAATGGTTTGTGATAAATTTCTATTTTCGTTAAAGAATGAAGTACTCGTCCTCATGATAAACAAACAATTTATTCCATTTTTTGAATCAAGTGTCAAACACAAGGCTAATAAGTGGTAACTCACATTATAACTTTTCACTTACTGAAGTTAGGCAAAGTTGCCAACAATTTAAACAACAGTGTTGGAGTCCTTTCCTTATTTATGTGAATTTAAGCCTAAATAAGTGCAGTAATTTTCCTTTTGTAAATTTAAAAATCACACAAGATTGATTTCAGTTAAAAATCACAGCATAATATGGAGTCTATGGCTTATTTATGTCCAACTGAGTGTTAATAGATGAATTATTGCTCAGGTCTTTGAGTCTCAATAAACATACCAATCCAGAAAATTCACATTTTAATATGCTTATAATATTGTATTTAACGTGAACTAAAAACTCACATAACTGAAAATTTGAAAGAAGATTTACATAAACATGTCAAAATAGTGAGGGAATTAACTTCACTACTGTAATGGACTCTTTGACTAACCATGTCATTCCCAAACAGGAACAAAAGAAGCAAACATCTTGTTTGTATATGCCATGGTGTACAAAATACTTTCCAAAATGAAGGATTGCGTTAACCTCACATCTTGTTTTGTCGTGAATATTTCATGTCATTTTAATTAAATCAAAGTCAAATAGTGTAATGTAGCTTAAAATTTCTCCACTTCCAAACATTCGTGTATTTGCATTGTTGTGTAAGGAAATTAGTAATGACATAAACCTCGTGCATTGAACTCCTGACCAGGGAGTGTTTATGTGCTCTATTGCAGAACACCTTAAGAAATATATATTCCTATCAGCCTAGGTGTCACCACTGCAATCACTATCTTTACTAAAATCACTCGTTATAGTAAACCAAATGAATATTATAAGGCTACTAAACTGTGCATTTCAATTAGATAAATGAAGAGTATGTACATTTCAATCACTCAAATGAAGAGTATGACATCAACAAACTTAAATGAAAAAATAACATGTATTGTATCAGCTGTATATGCATATAACTTATACAAAAAATTAAGGACAACAAATAACCTCACATGGATATCTAATGTGCAAATCATAGACTATGGGTTGACAATTCTTAACTCAAGTAAACACATAATTTTATAGTTTACTACACAAGCCAACAACTGAAATTCATCCATGCTCAACTATAATTAACATGTATATCTAATGTGCAAATCTTAGATCATGTGTTAGCAGTTTTTAAGTCATAAGTAAGCACATTTATGGGCTTACAATTTACTCAATAAGCCAACCACTAAAAATCATCCCTGCTCAACTACAATTAATATGAATATATAATGTACAAATCATAAATCATGGGTTTACAATTATTAACTCTTCAGTAAGCACATAATACTAACAGTGGATTAAATAAAGAAATATGAAAGCTAACATTACAGACCTTTCACTTACGGGCTTCTCCAACTTTTGCACTAATGAATTGCATTTTCGTTTCCCAGCCATTTCAAGGAAAAGTAATGAAGTCAAGTATGCACACGTTATGCAAACACTAAAAACATAATGCGGTCAGAAAACATGTTTTCTACACACAATGTCATAATGAGATATAAAAAAATCCACAAAATGGCCAAAAACAAACAAAATAAGATGAAAGAAACAAAACTCTAACCAAAATAACAAGACAACAACTTAAATATAACTTACCACTAAGAAGCTTTCAAATAAGCGACCCCGGTTAGCATCAACGAAGATGAAAGCCATCAACTATTGCCACTACTGTCACCACTAGAAATGTCAAAGTGAGCTCGAACTCGTGAGCCAACTCGGTCGGGCTGGGTTGAAAAAATAAGATTTTTTGTGGTTATGGGTCAAAACAGGTTGAGCTCACTTACCACAGGCTATGCGGGTTCGAGCCGAATTTAAGTGAGCTGACCCACCAACCCACTTAACTTAATAAAATTAATTATTTTAATATTAAGTTTTACAAAATTGCAATCCCTAAATTAGAATAGAAAATCCCTAACCATTATAATCCTCTTCTTGAAGTTACACTCCCAGAGCGGGACAAATAAAAAATCACTAAGTTCTGTTCCCTTGCCTTTGATTCACGGTCATGGTGGTGCCATCATTTGGTGGTGGTAATCTGGTCTAAGGCGTGGTGGTCGTTCGTCGTTTGTTTGAGGTGTGGTGGTTGTTCGTTGTTTGTTTGAGGCGTGGTGGTTATTTGTCGTCTGTGGCAACGGTGGTCGACGTTGGTGCCCATTCGGTGGTCTGCGGCTTAGGTGTTGACGATCGTCTGGTTTGTGACGTGCGTGCTTGTCGGTGGTCTGAGTGGTCTATGGCGACGTTGCTAGACTCGATGTTGGTGGCCATTTATTAGTGTTATGCGCTGGTCTACGATGATGAGGTGCTTTTTTGGTGTTTTCCTCCTCTACAATCATTATCTGCTTGCTGCAATCATTTTCTACTGTAAACAGGTTAGTTGTTCACTCATCTCATCTTTTTGGTTAGGTTTGTTCATGTGTTGATGATTGTTTTTAGTAAGTTTTTCACACTATTTTTTTCACAAGTTAATGTGTAAACATGGAATCTGAAACTATTAATCGAAGTGTGAATGTGAATGTTATTGTTGATGATAATATACATAATCAAAATGCTAATGAGCCACAAGAACCACCCTCTATAAACAATGAAGACAATGAAGTTCAAAAAGGAACTAAGAAAGCTAAGACGACTACCTTTAAGGTTTGGAAATATTTTTCTAAAGTTGGAGTAAAAGATGGTAAAGAGAAGGCCAAATGTAATGCATGTGGGCAAGAATATGTAATTGGTGGTACCAAAATAGGCACTTCGACATTGTTGCGTCATTTAAAAAAATACAATGTTAGCCCAAAATATAAAGATGTAGGGGTGATGATAATTGATAATATCGAAAAGTTAAGGAGTAGGGAACTTGATCACAAGCATTTTAGAGAGATTATGACAATGGCTATTGTCAAATATGGTTTGCCATTTAAGTTTCTTGAATATAAATGGATAAGAGAATTGCTTTCATATTTGAATCCTGATGTAAAGCATGTGAGTAGGAATACAACTATTTCTGATTTCTGGAAATTTCATGTTGAAATGAAGGAGAAATTAAAGCATGAAATGTATCATTGTCATAACCGAATTTTTTTGACATCAGATTTATAGGAATATATCAATTACGTAAGCCAAAAATGTGAATGTAATTGCCAAGTCTGAGTTGGATATGTATCTAACTGAAAAACTAGTTAAGCCAAAGTATTTTCCAAAGTTAGATGTTTTGAGCTATTAGAGGGATTGTGAAGAACGCTATCCAAATCTATGTAGACTAGCATGCGGGGTGTCAAGTATTCCAATAACAACTGTTGCCAGTGAGTATGCCTTTAGCATTGGTGGTCACATTCTTAACAAGTATCGATTTAATCTTCTTCCTAACAATGTTCAAGCACTAATTTGAACTCAAAATTGGTTACATGCTTTTGAAAATATTGGTAATGTATTTTTTCACTCTTTTCTTTACATCACACCTCTAATTCGAAATTATATTATTTCCTAATAATTTCTTCTTAATTTTGAAGATGAAGATAATGAAGATGCTCAAAAGGAAGAGGAAATTATTCTAGATTTTTCAATCCATGACTCTAATGCACCTCATGTGAAGTACTTCTAGGTAAGGAAACAAAAACTTTTAGTCTTCTGCATATTGTCTCTGGTATTTTGTATTTTATACTATTTTTCAGAATTTAATATGCATGTGAGTTGTTGGTGCGTTAGATTACTAAGTTGCAAATGAGATTACTGAGTCGGAAAATAGTAATGCATATAGAGGTCCCTTTTTCAAACTCTAGGAAAATGTGAGTTATTGGTGCGTTAGAATTTGTTTCATGTAATATGTATCCAGTGTACCCAACACAACTTTTGGTTTTGCATTTAAAACTTGATGATGACATGAAATGAAAGTATAAATAAAAAGGAAGCAAATGTAGGCCATTGGCTTCTTTAATAAGAAAATTAATGCGAGCCATTGCTTCACGTGCAGAACTTGGCAAAACTATATAACTCATGACTATGTACATTAAAGAGGTTCCTTTGTTTAAAACAGAACTACATAATGTTAGAAAATCTGTTAGGTGTGAAAATTTGGAGTAGCACCAGTTTCCTTGTGATGTTGCTGAAATTACGCATAGATGATTTTGGTGTATCATGTTGGGGAAATCTTGTTCTTATTTTATCATGCTTTTTGCAGTCATTTAGCAGTTGTCAAATTTGAAATTTAATGCTTTGCCTTTTATAAACCATTAAGCAATGTGGGGGAAGATTTTATTTCTTGCAATTCATGTAGGACACCATCCATTTTGAGAACTGCACATGATAGAAGAGTGGCAAAGGGAGATAAAGCAATTGAAGGATGACAAGATTGAAACAACCGTGTTATAAACCAAATTTTCTGAATTAGCATGATAAAGATGTGTACTATTTTAATTTATGTTTTGTTGAATACCATGATAGAAATTTCCTAGTATTAGCCTTGTTATCTTGGACATGTATGAACACTTTGTTAGAAACAATTCATTAAATATTGGTAGTGAGCAAGATGGAGACACATCGGTACTTGGTTTTATTGTAATTATCATCTCATACATTACTTAAAAAATTATTTAAATATTGAAATATTTAAAAATAAAAAATAAATAAAATTTTAATTTTTTATGCGGTTTGGTAAGCTAACCCCCTTAATCCACCAACCCATGGTGGGTTCAGCCGAATTGTAAAAAATCTGGCTCATCTTGAAGTGAACCGGGTTGGGCTCACTCATTTTTTGACCTGACTTGTAGTGAGCCAACTTGTGTGAGTCAGGTTGGCTCACTTTGACAATGGCTCCTTTCAACGACAATGGATATGGAGGGCGAACCAACTAAGCTTTGGTCCAATCGGTAAACCCACACCGTTGCGACAAAGAACAAGGACAAGGTAAATTAGAAGAATAAGGGTTTTTAGAATAATAGGGCTTGAAGAAGAACAACACAGGTTCAAGAAGAAGATCACTAGTTGAAGAGGAACATTCGCGATTAAAGAAGTTTACGTGAGGTTGAAGAAGAAGACCCGTTCAAGGAAACAAACGCAGTTGAAGAAGGGTTTTAGCTTCACGCTTTGTTTATGGATCTCCAAACCCTCTCTGCCTTTCAAACCCTTTATGCCTTTCAAATAGTGCAAATGTGAAATTTCATTTAAAATGAAAAAAAATTAACAAAGCAGTGCCACGCATGGTTGTGAGAGCATAAGAATGTTGTGTTTTACTATATCATTTTCCTTTCAGAAAACAAATAACAGCATAAGAATGTTGTCACATGCCCTTGGTGCATTGGAAAGAGAACGAACTAAAAATAAAATCCATGTGACTTACTAATAAGACGGAGAAAAACAAAGATAAAAGGGAAAACGAAAACGATACTTTAACAAATTGACAAACTGACGTGGCACCCATTTATTTTTTAATTTTTGAAGTTTGAATTAATGGACCTATAATACATGGAGAGAGAGAGAGAGAGAGGAGAGGGCTCCAATAATTGAAAGGCTCGCAGTTACTTTTCATTTTCGTTCCATTCAAACATCCTTTTCTTCATTATTGTCGGAGCCTCGTCCCACCACTCTTGAGTATTCTTTTGGGTGTTTTTTGTTCTTCATTTAAGTTTAGTGGTTTTACCTTCTTCTTCGTTGAGTTCTGCAAAGGCATATGTGTCTTCCACAACCTTCATTGAAGGAAGTGGTGGCTTCAACCTTTATTTTTGTTGGTTGTGTTTCATTTTGCAACTTGGTTTTGGCAGATTGCAGTTTGTCGCCTTTATTTTTATCTATGTTGTTAGCCATCCTTGGTGTTGAACATTAAAGGAGGTCGCTATAAGTGATTTTGAACAACATGTTTGCCACATAAATGAGGCCATTTCATTTGGAACGCCATTTGAGCAAGGCCTAATGGCCACCTTCCTTATCCAAACATGACAGGGTATTGAGGCTCAGTAGGCTGTCGCATGGACATAATGTGCAAAAATAAGATTGTAGAAAAACATGTTTGAGGTTTGAGTTGAAAATAATGACTACTTAAATGACAAATGTAGTAAGTAACATCAGACAAAAGGTATCCCACTTAGAGCTAACCATTTGATTTGGAAATCCATTTCACCAATACAACAACTGCACGTTTCTTTTCAATATATCAGTGCGTAATTAGGTCTCAACAAGTTGTGGCCTCCATATAATATGAAAAAATAAGTATTGGTAAACAAAAACATGTATGAGGTTTAAGTGGAAAACAATTACTACTTTAGTGGTAAACACAGTTAAGTAATTTTTGATAAAAGGTATTCCACTTAGAGCTGGCCACTTGATTTGGAAATCCATTTCACCAACACAACAACTCCACATTTCTCTTCAATAAATCAATGTGTAATTGGGTCTTAGTAGGGTGTGGCCTGCACATAATGTGAGAAAAATGTATTGTTTAACAAAAACATGTTAGAGGTATAAATGGCACACCTTGACTACTTAAGTGGTAAACGCACTAAGTAATTTTGGACAAAAGGTATCCCACTTAAAGCTAGCCATTTCATTTGGAAATCCATTTCACCAATGCAACAACTAAACCTTTGTTTTGAATTAATCAATGTGTAATTGGGTCTCAGCAGGTTGTGGCCTGCTCAAAATGTTAAGAAAAAAGTATTGCATAATAAAAAGATGTTGGAGGTTTAAGTGGCAAACATTGACCACTTAAGTGGTAAACACGTTAAGTGATGTTGCACAACATGTTTGTCATATAAAGGTGCCCTTTTGATTTGGAACTTCATTTAAACAAGGCGACATGGGGAAATTTCTTATCCAATAATCATTGGGTATTGGGTCCCACCAGGCTGTAGCATCCACATAATGTTGAAAAGAAAAATTGATAAAAGTCATGTTGCAGATTTCAATGGCAAATAGTGAGTACTTAAATGGCAAACATGGTAGGTGATTTTGCACAACATATTTCTCACGTAGAGGTGGCCATTTGATTTGGAACTCCATTTAACCGAGGCCACATGTAGACCTTTCTTATCAAAAAAATGACTAGAATTTGGTCTCACCAGCCTGTTGCATGCACATAATGTTTCAAAATAAATTGTTCAAAAAAAAAGGTTGGAGGTTTAAATGACAAAGACTGATTACTTAAATGGCAAACACAATAGGAGATTTTGCACAACATGTTTCCCACATAACGGTGGCCATTTGATTTGAAATTAATTTTAATAAGGCCCACATGGCAACCTTTCTTATCAAAAAAACACAAGAATTTGGTCTCACCAAGTTGTGGCATGCACATAATGTTCCAAAATAAATTGTTCAGAAAAAGGTTCCAGGTTTAAATGGTAAACACTGACTACTTAAATGACAAATGCAGTAGGTAATTTATGTAGAGAGGTGCCAATTTCATTTGGAACTTCATTTCACCAAGGATACATGACGACCTTTCTTATCCAAAAATCTTTGGTTATTGTGTGTCACAAGGGTGTGTCCTGCGCATATAGTGCAAAAAATAAATTGTTCAAATAAATGTTGCAGGTTTAAGTGGAAAACACTGACTACTTAAATGTTAAACACAATAAGTATTTTCGAACACACTATTGTACAAATTTGGGACACATCAAACCTGATAAATTAGACTAATTTGATGAACACAAAAGTAACTTTCTTATACATATTAACTTCTTCAACATAATAATGTAGCAACAATTTAACTGATTTTTTCATAACAAACATTTTGATCTCTTACTAATAAAAAAGTTCAACTATTTTATCTCAAGAAATTTCAAATAAACAAGTATAAACATCTATTTACGGAACTTCCTTCTCTAATATAAGGCAAATGAAGTTCGAATTGCCGCACTCTTCAAACGTAATTATGGTTTATGCTTCATTCAAACTTACATATTGTTTTCTTCACTATCATTTGTGTCTTCATTATCAAGCTTTGCTGCTTTTTGACCTTCTTAGGCATCATCCATATTTTACCAAAAATGGGAAAAATGGACTGAGCATCGCAACAAGCATTATCATCCGCAGCATCATCACCAATTATGTCATCAACATAGTCACAAATTTCATGGGAAGGCCCTCTAGATCCCTCATTTCATTCACCCTACGTTTCATGAATAAGTCTTTTCAATTCATTCAATTATGTTTCAAGTTCATCAATGTCCTGTTCTTGTTGCAAGCTTTAATTCATCCTTGTCTCCCACGTCTCCCTTCTCAACATAGCCACCACCGAAGGCTTGAAAAGTTCTCTCACAAGTACATAACCAAGCTCTTTTGGTGAGACAACTACATATAAAAAACAACCTGCATACATTTTCAAAGTAAGACAACAACATTAGTGCATGTAATGAAACAACCATCTAACAACTACAAAAATAGAGGAACTTAATTAAAAAATACCAAATTCTTATTGAAACTTTGACTTATGACAAAATCCACCACTTTTATCCAACAAGTATGTGTACATACATCTACATACATTTAACATATTTAACCGTTGCAAAAATGTGTAACTACGACATAACAATGCATTTAAAAAAAATAGGGAATTCCTAAATAAAATCCTAAAGACAAATGAAAATAAAAATAACTCAAAATCATTTTTTGCGAAACTACGACACTCAACCTCCACAGTCAAATGGAACCAACCCTCCAAGAACAAAACCCACCCAATGAAGCAAACACATTCGTCGTCCACGACACGCAAGTCACAACTTGGAAGCAAAGAGTCCAAAATGGAAAAAAAAATAATTATCACAAATGAACTATAATCAACATTTCAGCGAACAAAAAATTGATCAAATATGGGGTTCGTAAATTTGGGGATGTGGTTTGTAAATTTGTGGGAGAAATCGTGGAGAAATGAACCATAATCACCATTTCAGTGAACAAACCAGTGGAAAAAATGGGGTTTGTAAATTTGGGGGAGAAATCGTGGAGGAATATAGTTTAAATTGAAAGAGAGATACTAACCCTAAATATTGTTTTGTTTTGCACAACTATGGACGACCACCCTTGACACCAGCAACAAAGCTCGGGCAGGCGGGAAAAAACGAACGAAAGAACGCTCCAGTATTTGGATTTCGAGCAACATACCTTGAGAGGTCACGACGTGCGAGAAAGGTTTTTGGTTTAGGCGTGAGGAAGGGGTTTTGGTTTTGTTGCGAGGAAGGATTTTTCGTTAAGCATAATGGAAGGCTTTTTTGTTCGGGTTCAATAAAGATAGAGTTTCCTTTACAATCACACATGGATTTTATTTTTTAAATAAAACATTAAATAAAAATCAGACACGTCACTTTTTCATGTTTTATCAATTATTTCTTTGTCAAAAGATCGTTTTCCAAGGGAAAATCAAAACTACCTCTTTCCCATGCCACCAAGGTTCAAACCCATGCATCTAATTAAGCCAAATGCATACACCAACCACTAAGTTACACATTTTCTCATGATAATAATGTGCACACCACAAATTTATAAACACATATATTCCAGATGATATAATTATAACAACAACTTAAATCAATCAATTTTTTTCCATGTGTTTCTCTTTTTTTGCCCAAGTGATCACTACCCCAACAAAAGTTTTCCTTAAAAAATCAACAACTTTTCTTTATATCTTCACCTATTTGCTCTAAGTTTTTTCCAAGTCTTACAATACCCACACTAGATTTTTCAAACATACATAAAGTTTCTTTGCAAGCACAACACTAAATTTCTTATTGACGAAAAGGTTATTTTTTGAAATATGTTTAGCACAAACATATATAAACTTTTGAAAATTAGGTCACGAATCTAAAAATTCAAGTTACAACTGTCTGTGATAATCGATTATCACTTAAGATAATCGATTATATCAGAAGTTACTATTATGACTCTCTAAGCTAAGTCCTACATACAAATTGTTCACTAATATATGACTTATTTCAAAGATTTAATCAAATACATTAATAGAATAGTCTTTCCAATATCTTTTGCCATCTCTTTGGACTTGCTTTTATTATCATCAAACTTTTACTCTTGAAGAATGATCTCAAATCATCCTCTTCTTTGCCAACAAAATGTACATGTGTTTTTGTTCAATCTTTTTCTTCATCTTGTTGGGATCCAAGCCCATTCTCTAACAACGTCACATCTTCTATTTTGGCATTGGCCGAGTTAGCATCTATAGCTTTAATAATTTGGTAAAACTAGTGTGCCAATCTTGCAGCTAATAAGCTTTCATATGTTCCTTTCACTTAGGTTTACGTTTCACTCCATCCAGGTTTACTAATTTTCTTTGAGTTCCTCCCAGGAGAATTGTGTTGGAAATGTAGGAATAATGACATTAATAAATGCATATATAGTTAAAGATTATAAAGATCACGCTAGTCATTTAGATTTATAGAGGGTAGCACTTTATTACATGTTCGAAAGTGTTTGTCCCACATGTTAATCAGGTTGGCATGTTAACCTGTTTAAGGTGAATCACCCTTGGAGATTTCAAAAGAACACATGCACATTTTACCTACGAGTCAACGATGATGTTGAAAACATTGAGGTGAAGGATAACGTTAGGACCATTTGAACGCTTCTCATGTTGGTGAGTTCCATTCTTGTGAGCCTTACACGTGGACCCCATCATTTAAAGGTACGCATTCATTAATCACTGATTTGACTCTCTGAGAGCTTTGACTTACTTGAGCTTCGGAGATTCTTCTGCAGGTAACCCTTCCTGGGTTCAAGTTGACATGTATCGACCGGGAAGAGGCCAACTGAAGAGATAGCGGACTACATGGTAAGGTGACGCTTGTGCCTAACCTATCTTATTTGTTCTCTGCAGGAACAATTGGCGCCCATCGTGGGACACGAGACAAACACCTTTAGTACCCGTTTTTCTCTGAAGATGGTTTCCACCCGCAACAGAGCTGGAGCTTACAAGCAAGCGGACGCTGGTCCCTCTGGACCTCCCAGCATCACCCCTGACTTGGCCGGCATCCTAGACGGCCAGGCAAAGATGCAACAAGAACTCGCAGACCTGAAGAAGCGCAGTGCTGAGGAAATTGAAGCGCTAAAACAAGAGAACTCTCGCCTCAGGAGAAGGATCAAGGCAGACGCCAACCTGAAGGGAAAAGCCAAAGAAACCTCTGAAGCTGTGAAGTCTCCGGCCTTCCAGCCTACAGAGGAAGAAAGTGAATACAATCCCACCCCCCACACCTTCACCACCACCCAACA
>Ga0209589_1003541_pt1 | contig 27260 bp, 10 predicted proteins | sample CowpeawhiteBW_FD_187525 | JGI IMG/M metagenome (GOLD analysis project Ga0209589, IMG submission 187525) | Root nodule microbial communities of legume samples collected from California USA - Cow pea white BW (SPAdes) (version 2) | ecosystem: Host-associated > Plants > Roots > Nodule | place: USA...
GGAGGGGGAGTGTACCAATGTGGTTGAAGGGACTCACCCTTGAGGGGGAGATTGTTAGGAATCCAAGTGTGAGTCTAAGTCCCACATTGACCAGAAATGAGAAAGTAGAGCACTATATAAGAATAAAGACCCATAAACTCATTGCCTTAAGGTTTTGGATTGAGAGTGGTGTTAATATCTTATATGGTTGGGCTCAGGTCTCATTGGTGTTGTATCTCCCCAGTGATACCACTCCTTATAAACCTAACAAGTGGTATCAGAGCCGATGGTTAATACCGGCTCAGACGAGTGCAGTACCAGTATGGTCCTAGTATCGAAAGTCTTCCTGACAGTGTGGGTCAGGCAAGCGTGTCCCGTTAAGAAGAACGACGACTCACCCTTGAGGGGGAGATTGTTAGGAATCCAAGTGTGAGTCTAAGTCCCACATTGACCAGAAATGAGAAAATAGAGCACTATATAAGAATCACGACCCATAAATCCATTGCTTTAAGGTTTTGGATTGAGAGTGGTGTCAGTGCCTGTGCCTTATGTGGTTGGGCTCAGGTCTCATTGGTGTTGTATCTCCCCAGTGATACCCCTCCTTAATCCTAACAGATTCTGATTGCAAAGTAACTACCAAGCTGAAGGGAAATTTTATCTTATTGTTATTTTTCTTCTATACTTTATGGAAGAATGTGTTGATCATTAAATGAACAGAAGAAAAAAGTGAGAACAGAAACAGTAAATACGTTAAGATGGATGTGTAATCGTAAAGTAAAGGACATTATACGGGATGATTGAAGACATCAAGATATTGGTGTAACATCTATCGTGGAATATATGTCAAAACTGGTTAAAGTGATCGGACACCTACAAAGGAAAGAAGGCGGCCAATAATAAAAGTACTGATGAAAATAGTAGATGGTATGTTTTTTTAGTATATAAAGAGGAATAGAAGGGAAAGCAAGGATATAAAAGAAATTACTAAGGATATAAAAGAAATTACTGAAGGAGACTAATGGTGAATAATAACCCTGATAATTCGGTTTTTAACTGAGATCAATGACATCTTATGATCTATATAGCCAATCTCACTTAGTGGGATAGCGTTGTTTAGTAGTAATTCAGAAATATAGCTCACTGAGATATCAAATATCACAATTGTAAGATATTAAGCAGATAGTATTCATCAACCCTCTCCTTAACTTGGAAATTTAGAATACCTGGAACCCTTGGCTTCGAGCAACATCAATAATACTTTTGCGAGTAATGCCAGGTAGGATTGTCCCTTTAATAGCGGGAGTGGAAATAACGTTACCCTGAAAGGACACAGGAATAATGGAAGCTAGACATGTGAGTTCAAATGAAAATAATAGTGCTTGAAAACAACGCAATAAAGCCTGAACCATAAAATACACAAAAGAACATTAAGGAAGTTTACACAAAAATTCATGTTCAAGAAAACTTGTGAAAAGACCAAATTGAAAATTTTATAGTCATCCAGACAATATTTAAATGAACCTAACAATTTTGTTCAGACTAGCGTAAAAAGATTCCTTTATTAAAGCTACCACGAAAATATAGAATTTTTTCGATAGTGGACTCCAAATAATACTTTTGACCTTGTAGCAGACATGATTTATACAACTTAAAATTACAAGTCATGGTGAAATTCTCGTTTCAAAAAGGAGACAAGCAAAACGCAAATTCATAGAAGAGATGATTTCAGTTGTTTAAAGTTTGCAATTTGCAAAGGCACCGACGACTAGTTGGAGCAAGCATCATGGATCAAGAGACTACCATTACTGAAAATTTTTGCTAGTATACCTAGAAGATACTTCAAATCAGTTGATGGGGCTCTGTCAAGAAATTGATGGAAACTTTGCACGTAAACTTAAATGATTGGTAATTCTGACCACTACAAGATATTCATCTTACTATCCCAACATGTACATGCCCGGGGAAATTATTCATGCATTTGTGACACAAGAGATGTGGCAATTAGAAAATAATTCAGTGCATGAAAATGTAACAGCTATGCATAGCAACAATGACAGATATATGTGTGTAAACATGATCTTGATTTCAAACTGGGTGATTAACTACAATACCTTCACAACAAAAATGTTGCAGGAAGAAACCTCCTCCAGATATCTTTTGTGCACACAGTCAAGGTATAAAACATCAGAGTAGCCTTTAGCTTTTGCTTCAGACTGTGCCTTCAGAACCTACAAGGAATATTTGCACATGTTCACTTAGAGAAAGTTAGGGATTTAAAGAGAGAGTAGTACAGTATGCCGGTGGCAAGAAATGACATCTAAGAAACCAAACAAATAACTTTAGCATCTGAAATTGCTCTATACAGGATAGTTCTGTTAATAAATATGGAAATTGCAAGAGGAAGAAATCGAAGGCAGAAAAAAAAACCCTCAATTATTTCCTATGTGGTAAGTACAAGAATGTAAATATAAATATAAAATATCAATTAAAATATGGGAAAAGAGAAAAATCTAACGTTCAAAATAGTTTGATGATTTAAAAATTTAAGTCTATTAAAATAAAAGAGAAGCTAAATCCCTATATGTGGTAGAGCACATAGAGTTATACATTTATAAACAGGATAATACAATGAGATGGGCTAAACCCATTAAATCTAGCATTCCCACTTAAGTTAGTGCATATATATATAGTATATACCATGTTTGTTACAAATATAATCAATTTTATGTCCCTATGATGGGTTAAGACCTCAGCTACAAATTTTGGAATTGACACAGGCGAAATAGATGAAAGACAAGTATATAGTGATGGATATACCGAGGACAATAACTCATTGAAGTCATGGAGAAGAGCATTAACTTTATCCAAACATTCAATCTTTGTACCATCAAGTCAAGACGTCTAGGTCTCATGGAGAAGAGCATTGACAAACACCATAAAAACATTCAGTATCATTGGTTTGTGACAGTTTGGCCTATTCCCAAACACTTGAACAGGTTTCATAAGCAGGAAATATATGTTTTAGTGATGAAGGAATAGTACACTTGAGTATAATACATAATTGAACATCAATTTTCAATCAAGGAGAAAGCTCCTTTTCAGCAATAGTAGCCACATTCTTATGATGATGAACAACATAACCTAACTCTTAAGCCAAAGTCTAATTTTGATGCCTAGGTATCATAACTAATTCCATCTAATTTGTCAATGGAGAGATGCACATTGACGTAATTGGTATTGATGGATGGATCAGACATAAGAGCAACAGAAGAGGCTATAGAAAATTGTAAAGAGTTAATAATTCCTAATAGAGAGAAACAACCATAAAAGATGTGAAAAAGTTACAACGAACTCCAATCGTGATGAAAGTTAAATTTTTAGGAAAGAGGATGGAGAGACAAGTCTAACGATAGTGGTTGCCATCAGAAAGGATGTCGGATGCACCATCACGCATGGCGACGCCAACGAGGACTGGGACAGGGTGTAGCTGGCCAGGACGATCACAACCATGGTGACGCCGTCCAAACGGTGTCGACAATGGGAGGATCAGACTAGGTGGTGGTAGTACATTGGTGACGAAAAACAATGGCGGAAAAGAAAAAGCCTAAGAACAAAGTCAGAAATTAAAAGAGGAACAATTTCTAAAAAAAAAAATTAGCACGGGTGAAAAGTGTGTTAACCGGGAGGCAAAGATTAAACATAGCTCTAGATACCATGTTAAAATAAAAAATAGAGGCACAGCCTGAATCCCTAATGTATGTAGACCACATAAGGTTACGCGTTTATAAATAGGAAAAGGCAAAATAATGACCAAAACCTGTTATATCGAACAAAATCAGATAGAGAGAACATGTAGGAACAAGTGACAGTAGACAACACATAAGAAAGAAGAAAGGGATGCAATCTGTCTTACCGCAGCATAATTTCCAATGGTCTTCACACCTCCGGTGCCACCGGGAGTTGCGCGATGTAATTCATTTTCCACAATCAAATTAATTGGGGCTAAACCTTCCTGTGGTGAAATTGATATTTTATTAATTTTGGGAGGTAATAAAAGATGCGAAAAAGAAACAAGCATTACAATGATATGTTGAAAATAATAATAATTATTAAGAAAATGTGATACTGCACTAATAGAAGTTGTAGAAGTAGAAAATAAATCCTACTAAGAAAATAGGTGGTAACAATCTGGACCCATAATAGAACACTGTTGCAAATTTTTCTTCATCTTTTCATACTAAAAATTCAACCCATTCAATCATATCAGAAAAATCTAATAAAATTTAAATTTCTATTGATGTTGCATCTCAATTCTCATAATATCCAGCTCTCAGACTACAAGTTATATTGGAATAAATCGTTCAAATTTCTCTTAGCCATGGGGATTTGGATCAAAATTTGTTATATCCCAAAGAAGATAATGAAATTGGAAAACTTATAAAACAATAAATAAAGACGCTGTCTTTCAATGAAACAAATTAGATACCAAACCTTAAAGTAGTTCCCAACAGGTGAAACGTATATTAGAAAGGTGTACTCTGGAGAAGGTGCAAGACCAAGTACAGGTCCACTTCCCATTAGCAATGGTCTAATGTACAATGAACCTTTACCTGGAGGGGGAACCTGAAACCAAAGTTCATCTAATCAATCTGAGGTCATTACAAAATCTACAATGTCTAAGGCGATGACATGAGTCCATAACACCCGTACCCAACGTTTGTTTGCTAAAACAGTATCCTTTACAGCTTCCACAAACTGCTCCACAGTAGGCGACGGCATGCACATCCGCTCTGCCCCTATCTGCATCCGCAGACCATTTTCTTCCGGACGGAATAGGAGTATATTCCCATCTTCTTTCCGATACGCTTTCAAACCCTCAAACAATCCCTATGTTGAAGCAGGGAAACAAATACTCCATCAAACAAGCACATCAGGTAAATTGAATACAAAATGCTAAGAATACCGATGCAACTAATTGGATTTCAATTTTAGAACATTGCACTGTAGCACCAAACACATTTCACTTAAATTCAAATACAAAGTAAGCATTGTTTTCAGGTAAAAAGCAATTCAACAAACTGAAGTCGGAAGTTGAATATGTAATGCCTCAAATAAAATATAAGCCAACCTGGCCGTAGTTTAGAATTCCGGCGGAGGGGTTTAATTCAATGTTACCAAAACGCTGGAGTTGACCTTTGGAGAAGGTTCCACCTCGAGCGCATTTCATGATATACATGTAATCCGTGGGTTGAAGGCCAAACCCAAGGTTGTCCCAATCTATATCAGCTAAGTCACATGTTTCCCTGCTCCGTTCCAATACTATTCCGATTAATCAACGGAAGCGTTAAAATGAAAAAAAAAATAATAATGAAAAGGAGAAGAAAGTACCTGTAGGAATCAGAGAGAGTGGCGGAAGGCTTGAGAGGAGAAGGAGCTTCGAGAAGATTGAACGAAGTGAGAGGAAAGTGATTTTGACTAAGCTGCAGATTAAGCGAAAATGAATTAGGGAAGATAACAGAATGTAGTAAGAGAATAGGAAAATAGAAAAGGGAAAAAACCTTGAGAGATAGAGAGTGAGAAGAAGGGAAGAGGAAGGGCGATTGGTGAGAAGGAAAATGTCGAGAGGGACAGATCGGGTATGTTAGTCGAATGCGTGCGGAGACGGCGCTGCTCTCCATTTTTTCTCCTTCCTCAAACAACGACGACAATGGGAGGGTTTGTGAAGCACGTGGGTTATACTATGTGATTCTGAATCTCTCTTCTTTTTTACTTTTGTAGTCATCAATAATAATTTAATAAATACTATAATTAGTAATGTGAATGAAATCAATGGATTCAAAAGCATCGGGGCGAATCAATACTCACTGTTATGGATGGGATGCGATAGTCTACACTGTTCTAAGTTCACTCTTACCCCTCCAACCTTCATTTTGAATTAAAAGCTATTTTAAGTTTGACAACAATTTTTTGAACCGTGCAGAGTCAAACTGCGTCGGCTGCAGTGTGCATTTGAGTGCAGTGGATCCCTACATTTTTTATTTTATCACTTTGGAAGAAAGTGGAAGTAAAAAATAGCTTACATGTGTTGTTTGGATTATCCTACATTCTTATGCTTATCTAAACTCCACTACTCTATTTTCTTATCTAATAAATCCACTGCTGTCGGCTAGTTGTCTATGAAAGTATGAATCGACTATATATAAATAAACTATAAACTTATATGTGTAAGTGAGATTGTTATGTTTAAATTAAACTTATTATTTGATATATAAACCATATCTACAATTTATATATTTTAAAGTTTTTGTTACTTAATATATCCTCAATCATTATTAATTGACATATTTTTCACGAGCAATAAAATTTATTTATTTTATTTTTAAATAAAGTTATTTTATACATTAATTATATATTCTAAAATGTCAGTTAAGGACATCAGAGTAAGTTAATCCGACTCATACAAATTGAAAAAAAGTGAGTTTCACTCAGCTCACTTGTTGGTGAGTTATAAATTTTGTAATGAGACTCGACTCACCACAAGTTAATAATTTAGTAAGTTGACTTACTTACTAATTATATATTTTTTATAATTTATATTATATATTTATTGCATTGAAATGAAAGTGGATATCCGATTTATTTTCTTATAATAGTACAATATCATTGAATAACATCCTAGTATTTAAAAAGTCAAATTATAAATCTACATAATTATAATTACTAAATAATTATAAGAAAAAACTTACAAAAAAAATTATAAGAAAAAAAAAAGTGTTGTTGGTGGTGGGTTACGAGTCAACTCGTCTTGACCCGGTTTAACCTGTAGAGTAAGTGAATCAAGTTGATTCAGTTCATCCCACATTTAAAAAATTGAAAATTTTTTAACCTAACCTGATTCGAACCCATGATAAACCAGATTGGCTCATAGGTCAAAATTCATTTTAACATATAAATCAGTTCCTATCATGTGAAAAATTATTAAAAAAAACAAAATACAAAAAGAACCACATTAAACTCATGATAAAAAGTACACTTTATGATCAAACTATACTTATTACGAAAAATTTAAATGGAATTAAAACATTAAATCACTTATACTATTCACATTCAAATTTATTTACAATTATTTTTAAATTTTAAATTTATTTGTTTTAAATTGTTATAAAATTGTTTAAAATTATTTTAAAATTTTATATTTGAATTTATATAATTGTTATTTTTAAATTAACTCGAACGTTTGTATATAAATTATTAAATTTTACAAATTTTAAAAATAGAAAATTATTTAAAATACAAATTCAAATAAAAATCAATATTAAAGTATGGTGTAATAAAATATCAATACAGATAAAGTTTAATGTAAAATATAAATTTTAAAAGTGTTTAAAAAGTTCATAAATACATTTATTTTGTGAAATGGAATTGATAAACAAGTTTAGCATATTTGTTAGTTGAAATTAATTTTGAATTAATTTTATTAATATTACTTTCCAACTTTAAAATACTTTTAAACAAAGTTCAATGTAAAATATAAATTTAAATAATTTAATATTGTTAAAAATATTTAATATAAATATAAATTCTAATAAAAATATTTATATACCATTTACGTAAAATTTAAATTTGGTTTTAACATGAAGAGAGATGAAATTGTTCAATTTTTAGAAAGGTTGAGGTTAAATTTAAAAAAATAAAAAATATAGGGACTAAAGATTGAGGAGTGTTTGACGTGACAGTGACACGTGACACGATGTCAGTTTGACACATAGGAAAAAATATTTTTATTTTTAAATTAAATAAAATTATTATGAATGACATATGACATCTCTTTAATGCAATATTAACAAAAATAAAAACTTGATTACATCAAATTTTTCAAAATAAAAACCAAATTTAGAGACATAAAAAAAAAGAACTAAATTTACTTTTTTTCAACAAAAAATGGAAATCAAAGAAATAATTTAACCTTTATTATTCATTGATCAATCATAAGAGCACTAACACTTAATAGACAAATTATACTTCATAAATGAATATAAATATCAGATAATTAATATGGAATTAAGCAAACCATTAATAAAGGTTAAATTTTCCACTATAGGAGCACATAAAAATGTTATTATTTTTATATAATTTACGAAATTCCCTTAACTATTATTTAAAAATTCAGTTTTCAAAAAATTAAACAAAATATAATTTAATTTTTAGGTTACTAATAAAGTTAATTAACTACTTTTTTTAGTTTAGTTTTTTTAACACCTCTGGTACACAAACTTCGATCTAGCTCCAAAGCTTGAGTTTCAATAATGTTCCTCGTCTCATTTGTGATAAAGAAAAAACACTCGTATAACAAAAAACAAAACTCAAAACAAACTTTAAACATAAAAAATAAAAATAAAAAGGTTGGCAAGCCAGGGTGAGCTGGCCTGCCAATTGGACGGGTTAGATAGGGCGGGCTACAGTGAGTTGGTGGGTTGAAAATTCCAACTCGATCCACCCTTTTCCTGGCGGGCTGGCGGATTTGACCCACTTTAACATCTCTATTTAGATAGCAATATGACACATGATCTTTACTAATTTAACATTCGGGTAACTTGAAAATTTTGTGAACCATATGAATCTACAGTAAACATTCGCTTAAGTTCACATTCATTAAGTCCGTATCCGATCTAAATTTGCATTTGAAAGAAAAATTTTTGGATCAATAATTTTGTAATTTTATTTTTTAAAAAACACATGTAAAGTAATTATATTATGTTACATTTTGTTATATATATATATATATATATATATATATATATAGAGAGAGAGAGAGAGAGAGAAGATAGAGAGAGGGAAAATATATGAATAAAATAAAATAATAAGTTTTTTCGGTATTATATATTTTTTATCTATCATATATCTTATATCTCTCATATTTTTATAATTTTTATAAATTCTAAACACTCATAATATTTCATACTGTAATTATATGATCATAATATTCTATATTATAATATGACTCTTAAAATTTTATAAGTTCGCATATTAAGTCTACATCAAATTCTGAAGATCAAAATGTAGACTTAAGTGTATTTGTTAAATAAAAAAAGATTTCATGTTTGTTGAATTTGGCTGAGCTTGTTGAAATTATTAATACTAATTATAAAGAGAGACGTGTTTAAATAAAAAAAAAAAATTGTTGTTATAAAAAGGAAAACTGAGTTCACACAGAACACAATTTATAAATTATTTTATTTATCTTAATAGCAAGTTTTTTTACGAACTTTGAATGCGCCATTTATTAACTAAATTTCATTATAAATTACAAAAACAAAAGTTTATAATGCTGAAGTAATTTATAAAGTGAACAAAAACGTGACAATTCATTGTGATTTTTTAAACGATAAATATTTTAAACATTTTTTCAAGTTGAGATTCTTAATAAATACATGAAAAAAGTATAGGTTTTCTTATTTAATAAATTTCAGCATCAAAATCCTTAATTGGATATATGATAATATAATAATATTTTTCCTGCGGTGCTCTGCCCACCGTAGGCACCAATTATTAACTTATACAAAGAAAGAAAAAAAATCACTTGGTAATTGGGAAGTCTTTGGTCTAGAGTTTGAACAAGGTGGCAAAATGGGCTTAGTCCAACGGGCCAATTTATGTTGAAAGGGAAGAATTGAGTTGAAGATTTTAACCTATCAGTTCGTTCTGATCCGTCACGTCCAGTCCGTTAATTTGATGGATCAAAGTACGAGACAATCTGTCCTACCCTGTTTTAAAAAAAACAAAATAAAATAAAATAATTAAAAAGAATAATTTTTTATATTATATTTTTAAAATGTGTAAATATATCATAGTATTATAATTTAAATTATTAACACCTATAAATTAAGTTTCAATTATTAGTTACAATTGAATAATTGAATATATAAATTTAATAATTATTTTAATTATCCAATTAAAAACATTAACTAATCAATTAAAAATTTAAAAAATATTTTATTTGATTAAATATGTCTTTAATAATAATTTATATGTATTAAAAAATAAATTAAAAAACTAAAAAAAATAAAAATAAAAATTGATGGGCCAACTTGACCCGACCCGTTAACCTGTCCTATACGGGATGAATTGTGATTATTGACCCGTTTCTGTTCGATGGACCAATCTGGCTCAATTTATTTTTGACGGATCACATACAAACCAGACCAAAATAGGTTAAACTGATTCGTCTTGCCACCCCGATCTGAACTGGGTTTTTCCCGTCGCCTTCTATGTCATTTCTGTATCTCAAATGTTGCTTCATGAGGCCATAACAAAATAATGTCTCAAACTAAAGTCCTATGTTATATTGTTTCCCCTTTCTGTTTTATTGACCTGTTTCAGCTACAATAGATGAATAAATTATTTTTCACGAAATAAAAAATATAGAATAAAATAGGTTTTAATTCCTCCATCAAAATATAAGTTTCACAAAAAAATAAAAATAGAACTTCCCTCCGTTTAAATCCCTATTCACCTCCTCTGAAATCCTTCAACTTGATCACATTTTCACTAGAGTTTTAAATTAAATGCACCCAAAATAAAGAGTTATTGAGCTTCCCCTTCACCGCATCTTCATAACAGTGTGTCATTGAATTGAGATTGAAAATAGTTGAATGTGATGGGCACGGGTCTGGTCCCAAATAATGAAGATTTATCTTGTCTCTTATATATCATCATCTCCATCCATCTGAGTCTGACCCACTTTGTTGCACAATGCACGAAGAAAATGGAGTCCTTAATTAATATTTTGTGGGGGCACGCTACACGGGTAATCATCTTTTGGATTCTTTCAAGCAAAAACACCACAAAAATTGGACCTCAATAAATTAAGAAAAATATGTTATAAAAGATTCTTATATAACCTTAAAATAAAGTTTAAGTTATCAATAATCTTTTTCTTCAAATCTCAGTCTTCAGGATGGTATACACTCCTTTAAATTCAAACTAGCTTTTATTTTTATTCGTACGACTCTTTATTACGGGTGGCAAAATAGCTTACTCCAACTCCTTCCATTTATGGTTTGCAAAAAATAGTTGGGTCAGTCCGTCATTAGGAATAGGTTGAACAATTTAACCGGTTCTGTCTCTTAGAATGGACTGGTCTGTCATTTTTTTAATTTTTTATAAATTTGTTGTTTAAAAATTATATATAAAAATTTGTTTATATAATATAAAAATTTATTTATTTTTAATTTTAAACATAAAAAAAATAATTGACAATCTAGGACAAACTGACCTGTCTTTGACCCATCAGTTTGACAGATTAGACGAATCGAACCATAATAAATTAGTGGGTTAAAAATTTAAACCCGACCTTCTATTAATGGCAGACTGATTGACCATCCAATCTGATCTGCTTTGATATGTCTATGATTTATTAACCATCTCATTAGTGATTTAAATAATGTAATAATTATTTTTGTACATTATGATTCATTCCATGTTGATGTGATATTTATTAATAAGATTTCAAGTTTAATAAATTTATAAATTATTCGAGAGTTATTGTTCTTAGATTATATATTTTTTAAATAATTATATTTAATTAACAAATTAATTCATTTAGATACACTAACAAATTCAGCAAGTAGTCACAGAAATAAGAGTATATAAATTTCAAAATTATAGGTTTCGATTTTTCTTTGACTTTAATGCCTCTACAACTTAATTTTTTTTTGTGACTCAATTCCTATTTTAAATTTGATTTCTCTATTCATTAATTTTTCTTCAATTTAATCAAAATTTTCCCTTTATTACGTAATATACACAACTAAAATAAACATATAAATATTTATTTTATTATAATTTTTTTAATTGGTAGTAATTTTTTATATTAGACTGATATAATCTGATGTAAATTTTCACTTTTAGGACAAGTTTAGTATAGTATGTTGTGTTAAGTGTTTCTTATATGATTTAAATTTATGTGTCCTATAAAACCGTTAGACGTAAAATAAATTTTAAAAATAAAAAATAACATGTGAAAAATATCATTTGTGTCAGTGTAAATACTATTTTTGCGAAAGTAAAAATATATTGTACTTCTTCAAATAAATGTTTGCACATTTCAAGAAATTATGACATTTGTTCTTGATGAGGACATGTTTGAAAATTATATTTAGTGTGGACCATTGATTATTTCAAAAAAATATATAGTGGTATATTAATCAATGATCCACATTAAATCACGTTAGAAAATAAATGATCAGAGTCAAAATATAGAAGTTATAATATTATTGTCCATTGTATACCATATACCATTTTGATTAATAAGTCAGACTTACCGGTAAGACCGTATAGTATATTCTTAGATTGATTCCCACGATAGATTGGCAAGATCGACCGATGCACTTTTTGGTCGATCTCCCAAACCGATTAACAAAATCAACTAATACATCCTTGAATCGATTTCTCAAACTGAATGACCAACCCAACCAATACACCTTTAAACGAATCTATCAAATCTACCTACCATATCAACCAATTATAAAATAAAGGTTAAATTATCACATTAGTCAATAATAACCACAAATCAAACGACTAATGTTGATTAAGGTATAATTGGACTGCCAAGAAAGTAAAAGTTCATAACAATCGTTAGAAATCAAGAGGTGTCAGTCACAAAACTTAATACCTTTTACATTTAGACTAAAACTAACTGAGGCATCCGAATACTTTTAACATGTACACCATGTACACCCCCATCGGATTGGACGAATAAAGCACTGTTCTGAAAGTTTAAAGAAACTTAAAGTGTCGAAGTGAAGGACCGGCTCTGCAGAAACGTATATTATTGTATACACAAGTAATTATTGTGACTTTTGCATTGTGCAGTGGATAATCAGTTGTATAAGATGATAGAAGGGCATTATATTATTATAAAGGTTTCGTAAATGTTGATAATGCAGTGTGTTTGTGATGATGGAGCATGCATGCGTGTAAAATGTTGTTGATTTCCTGAAAGTTTGCTAACCAATGGAGGGACAAAAATATATATCCAATATCATGCACAGTTGTTGCAACTCTTATTAGGAGCGCCTATTATATGCACCCAATGGGTCCCTTCTGCCTTAACTTTCTGTCACAATATAACCGGCAAAACCATGCCAACTCTTTCTGCTCCTCATCTCCCCCATCTCTGTAACCATTTAATTACTCAAATCTTTTTCATTTCGTTGTGGTTTTCTCTCAAAGTGTTCCTCGGTGGGACCTGCCACAAAATTCTTTCCTTAATTCACTCTCTGCTCTTCTATCTTCATGCTAGTGGAGCTCTGACATGGCTGTCTCTCTGTGCTTTCACTACTTTAAACGCAACCATGATGGTTATGTTTTATGTGTGATACTTCGATGCTCTCTTCTCACCACTACAAATATCCAACTCCTGTCTTTTCACCCACACCCTGCACCAATTACTTCACATTCTTTCAATTTAATCAATCATTCCTGTTTCAAATTTTCAGTCTGTAACTCCATGTGTTGAATGTTCAGAGTAAATGTCGTCTTTACTCATTCTCCACCTCAGATTAATAAAGTTGTTTCCCTGTTGTATAAGAAAAAACACCGTATAATGTTTGTGTTTGTCGTGTGTATTTCTTGGAATATAGGAATCAAATCTTCTTAAATTTTGGTTTCTTTTTGACAGCATAATCAACCAGTTCGTGCATGGGCCCGTTACACAGTTGGAGTATTTCTGAAAATAACATTTTCACGTGGGATTAAGGTTCTCTGCAAAGACTAGCAGAAAAGGAGAAATGGAATATGTATATATGGAAATAAATCATAAATCCAATATATATACTTAACAAAGTATAAAATAGATAAAAAAGTTTAATCCTTTCGTTCAATCTTCACTTCTTTCCTTCTAATTAACAAACCATTCTTTAGGCTAAACCTGTGTTCATTACAATTACATGAACATTGATTACATTATTATTTTTTGTGTCTGTATTTTAATACTTATAATATAGAGGTCCAAAAGATATATGCTAGTTAGAAGGAACTCAGAGTTTCTCCTTTTGTTGTGCTTTTTCCCCGAATATTCTGAGTTCTACTTGCAGAGGCATAATCAGATAAACTTTTACCAAGTAGTTTGCAGATAAGGGGCAGTTATACATATGCTGCCACTTTTTATGTTGAGTAATATTCTGTATCCACTTTTTAAGGAGCTGTGAGAACATTTTGGTCAAGTCTATAGACAGCTAGCTATGTTACTTTACTAAATACATCCCTCTTTTTTTCATCAAAATATATACCTGCTTCTCTTTTATTTTAATTAAGAGAAGTTTAGAACAAATCTTACAAGAAAGCACTGGTGGGTTTAAAAAAATTTTATTATTAAGATTGTTTTGTAATTTAAATTTTAAAAAGTCTATAATGTCAGACTTAGAATATAACTAAAGAGTAAAAGTAATCCTTTATAAATGACACTTAATTATTTATTATTAAAAGGTCGAATTATAAATTCAAAGATCAATTAATTTGATTTTATAAAAACTATCGTCTCTTTAGGAAACTATTTTATTTTCTTTCTATACATTCTTTATATCTCTGAATCATCTATTAATATTAGAAACCATTATAAGAGTCTTGACTTGTAATATAACAATTCTACTTGATCATAGTTGTGCTAAGAGTAAGTTAATTTTTTTTTCTCTTTTTTTTTTTGAGTCATTTTTAGTTTTCTTACATGCATATGATGTTTTTCGTGGTTGCATGTGTTTTAAGAGAATTTAAGATGAATATCTATTGTTTCTGGCCATTAAAATATATTCGAATCATTGTAGAAAAAATATATGTGAGAGTTAGAGCATTTCAAGCAAAGTATAGTGAGTAAGAAGTTGAATCCACTTAAAAAAAAGATTTATTTTTTTAGTAATATTTGTACGGAACATTCTTTTTCTATATACTTTGTTAAACGGAAATAGATTTTTAAAAATATTTAAAATGAATAAAAAAACTTAAAAACTATATATATTCTGTTTACTGGATTTATTTTTTGTTCTTGTTGATTCGAACGTTTTTGTGTTCGCAGGAGAGGAAAAACGGGAAGGATAAGAAAGTAGAGAGAGAGAATATTTTGTTAGGAATTAAATCTTGTTCTGAAATTCTTACTCTTAGCCGATTAAAGAAGAATGTGTGGAAAGAAATAAAAAATGAAGGGATAGGAGAAGATGGTATGAAATATTGTAGGGGCTAAAACGTGTGGCCACTGCAGAGTGGACCCTGCACTGTAGTAAACCATTGTTTCCTTGAATAGGAGATTTGGTACGCATGCAAATGCTCACCTCAGACATAATGTTACTCTTGTCTTCCTCGTATAATGTTTGAATTTTGAAGTAAAAGTAAGTGAATAATATATAAAAGAAAAAAAGAAAAGAAACAGGAGAAAGCAAGATGGTCGGTTTGGGAGAAAGAAAGGAACAAAGAAACATGAGCGAAACCTTATCTCAAATGCTGAATGCTCGCTCATCCATCTATCTTTCTATCTATCTATCACTCCCAACTCCCAACTTTGTACGCTCCACAATCATCTACTTCCCACGGAATCAAATGCCCATCATACCAAATCATTGGTGGACCCTCCTGTCTCTGCCCCGTACACACCCTTCCTCTTTCTTTCTTTTTTCCCCTTTTTCTTATCTATTTTTATTATATTACTCACACCACAACCACCACTGCGTTTCTTCGCTTTTATGTCACTTTCTTTCCCTCTCCAATCACATTCCTCCATTTTTCTTCACCCAACCAAACATCTTACAAAATACTCATATCGAATAACTTATTTTGGAGAATAATACCACACATATCCCATTATTTTTGCCTTTGTAAATTTATTTCTTCACTGTTTCAAAGTCAACTTCTATCTACTTCGTTTGGCTCTCAAATCAAATACCAAACCTGCGGTTACTCATCCACTTTTTTTTGGTATTCAGCCACTTCCTCACAAAACCTCTACACTTTTCTCTTCTAAAATATTATACCTATCAACGGATTGCTGCCCCGGAGTATCCATACCTTATTTTAGTTCCTTCTTTTTATCACAAAATAAAATCTAAACTAGTAATTTTTTATTTCACTGCTTTTCTTTCATATTTAGTTAATTTAGTTCATTCGATTCAAGTTTACTTAAGTTTATTTCATTTTATCTCTTCAATTTTTATCCCATCCAATTATGTTTTTACAATATCATTTATTTATTTATTTTATATTATCGTAAAGTGATAATTTTTTTTAATAATTCTAGATACTCGTTAAGTCAATTATGAGAGTGATGTTTTTTAATTAATATATATTTTAATTATATCTTTATGTTCTTTGATTAATAATCTCTTTATTAAAACACAATAAAGACATTGGATAAGGAAACAAAAGCTTTAAACACACTTAATAAGAATGAAAATTAAAGGTGAAACTTAAGTACTGAAATTCTAAAGTATACAATCAATTAAAATAGCAAGTTAACACTTATCTTGTTCCATGATTTGTTTCCAAACACAAGCATATCAAGCGAAAAAAAAGTTCGAAAAACAGAGTATACAATTACAGAAAATGAAAACAATTTTAGCATCATATTTTCCACCTTCATTGGAGGAGAAAGTCACCTTTTAAAGAATCATAATATATTAAAAAACAAACTTAATCGATCAAAATTAAATGAAATATGATAACATATTTATTGTTTAATTCTAAATAAAATATATCGTATTATTAAAATAAAATGAATAATTTAAATTAAAATAAAAATATAGTTAACAAGTTTGTCAATATTTGTTTTGTATTAAAATAAATAAAATTAAAAAAATAAATTAATAATTAAAATTAAATTAATTATTTTAAATTTTAAAATATTTTTTTACTAACATTTTTAATTTTTTTAATTTAATTTATTTTTTTAAAACTTTATTTTACATTTTCAAAAATATTTTTGTATTAAATTATTTTCAAATATATTAATGTCAACACAAATTTATTTTAACACATCAATCAAATATAAGATAAATTGTTTTCACACTTCCACTTACTTTACTTAAATTTCAAACAACTCACTTTCTTTTTATTTTTATTCTTTTTAACTACCCTCAATTGCCGTTTTAGGATATGAGAAAGCAGGGTGAAATAACTATTTTAATATTTTGTTTAGTATAGGTATAAAACTTTTTTTCTTTTTCATATTTGCTATCTTGTTATTAATATGACATACTATGATATAAAGATAGGATAAACCTACTTGTTCAATCTTATTACAACTAATATATTTTATCATTTTTCTCTTCATCATTATTATTATCATTGTTATCATTTCTAACACCATCATTTTTGTTTTCATCATCTAATATATATGTGTCGTCTATATCATTATAGTTATCAATATTGTAAGAACAACTACCATACCATGACTACTATTATCATCACCCCCATAATATATAGTGTCTCTGCTTCTTTCATCTTTATTGTCATTACTATTATCACAATTGTTAACATAATTATTGTAATTATTATCTCTATTATTAATAGTCATGAGAGTCTTGTTTTTGTTGCTAACATTAAAACTTTTATCTAATGAAGCTTCTTTCTTAAGCAAACAATAAAAGTTCTCGTGGCGCTGTACGTGGGCTGTAGAGCTTTCTTTATAAATTTTTACTTTATAATATTACCTGACGTCATAAATACCTAGCCATGACGTAATAAACTGAACAGTAAGTTCGTCCAACGAAAATTTCCGATTCAGCCTTAAAACCTTGTTTTTTGAAATTTGAAGGGTCGCGTTTTGTGCATTGAAATGAAAAAAAAAAATAAAAATAAATAAAGGGTGTGTTTGCCGCTTTTTGACCTTGTTGTGATCGAAGAGGAGATTGGAATTAGATTCAGGTACCGAAAAGCAGAACAACTTGCATTCTTATTTTCAAAATAATCATTTGGCCCGTTCACTTTTTGTGTAACCATATGATGATGCATCCAATTAAAGTTAAACCAAAGATGCGTGGGTTTATTCCCATCCAACAATCCTGCTCAATTATAATTCATTATTTTTTTCAATCCCTGTTGGTTTAAAAAAGGACACCTCCAATACAAAATGAAATCCCCAATTAATAATTAAGCTTTAAAGATGATATTTTTTGCTGAGAGAATTGTAGTAGATTGAATGAGAACATTTTTATGACGTTCCACCACAGCATGATGAAAAGGGTAGAAGAGAAAAATTGTTTAATGATGCGTGGGTGTAAAAGGTGGTGGTAATTACGCCGTTATTTCGTGGTGAGTAAATTATATTAGGTTTATCATTAATTACGGGTGACCTAACTTCTGCTGAGCATCGCCGACAATGCATTATTGGAAGTGCTTATAGTACTAATAGAGAAAAAGTAGGTCCCAAACGCTTCACATCAACTTTCTAGTTAAGCAAAGATCCGGATTCTTGTTGATGAATCATATTCTGGCACCATTATAACTCTTTGAAACTCCATTTGTGTCTTATACCTACTTTTATCTCATTTTCTATTGGAAACAAACAAATAGTGCACATCCCTTTCTACTCTTCCACATTCATTATAAGCTAGAGGAAAAAGCCCCAACCATCGCCCTTCACATTCCTAATTCATTAAAAACTATACAAGATTGGTAAGCAAAGTGACATGGTACCCATCTCTAACTAGTTCAACAAGCCATCAAGTGGGAGACAGTTCATGTGCCTCTCTTATACTTTCTCACACATACATACATACATTTATATATTCTTTTTTATTTTGCCTTTTGCCTTGCAAGACAATCTTTGCATCACTGCCATTTATTTTAATCCCTCTGTGTGTAGTGTCAGAGTAACGTGGAAAATAAATTATGAAGAGCAAATAAATCATGAGAAAATGAATAAACATAGGAGAAAAAGAAATAAAAGGTGACTGGGACACGTGTAAAGCAGGACTGGAGGGGGGCAATAATTGGTACAATGTAAAGTGAAAGAAACTACTATATGATATGTATGTATATATAGATATATAGGTAAAGAAAGTGAGGTAACAGTAATGATAAAGGAATATATAGCTATATCTGGTACACTCGTTGGTGTTGATGGGCACAGTAAGAGATTGCAGGTATTTAAGAGAGAGAAGGATTTTCCATGTTTGTCTGTTATTATAATTATAAATAATTATAATGGACGTAACAGTGTTGGGGCTCAAATGGTCAACCTAAGCAAGAGATATACTACTCCAAGGGACTTTCATTATTTCCAATATATCAAGATTCCTTTCTCTACTCATTCCTCCCTTTGATTAACAATAATCATAGCCACCCACCCACCCACCCAACGCCCCCACAAAACCTCACTCTCTCTCCTCTCTTCTTAAGACCCTTTCAATCCCACGACCCATCTATAATTTTTCAACCCAAGAAGCAGATACGTACCCACCCCCTTACTCTCTCAAATGGGTTTTGATCACGACGCCACTACCTCTGGCCTTCACCTCGTTCTAGGGTTATCTTTGACGGCTACCACCACTCCATCCACCAAGCCTCAAGATCATCATCATCATCATCATCATCATTTTTGTGTTGTTAAGCCTACGCCAACCAAGCCTAATTCCCCCAATGAACCGTCTTTGACGTTGGGTTTGTCTGGCGAGAGCTGCCACCTAGCCAAGCAAGTGCCCACCAACAGTAAGGTTTATTGTGAGGATCCTCTCGACATGTCTCGACAGACGTCACCTCACAGCGTGGTCTCGTCTTTCTCGACCGGGAGGGTTGTGAAGAGGGAGAGAGATCTTAGCTTTGAAGAGGTAGAGGCAGAGGCAGAGGCAGAAGAGAGGGTTTCTTCAAGAGTCAGCGACGAAGAAGAAGACGGCACCAATGCTAGGAAGAAACTCAGACTCACCAAAGAACAATCTGCACTACTAGAGGAGAGCTTCAAACAACACAGCACTCTCAATCCTGTAAATAACACTTATTATTATTATTATTATTATTATTATTATTAAATAATTAATCTCTCTCTTCTTAATTTTTGTTTTTTAGAGAAAATCTGTTTGAAATTAATATTATTTTCTTGGATTGGATTTACAGAAACAGAAGCAAGCTTTAGCCAGAGAGCTAAATCTACGGCCTCGACAAGTTGAAGTGTGGTTTCAGAATCGGAGAGCCAGGTACGTCTTCTTTTTGATTATAAAATCGACGGCTCTATATCACACAGCACCGTAACAAATGTTTCATTACGTTCTCCTTCATGTGTATATAAAAAGAGGTTTATATTTATAATCATCAAGCACAAGATTAATATTATCGTACGTGTGGCATGATAAAGTTTCGGTTTTAAGGATTAAACAAATTTAATTAATTGATTAGTTAATAAAACCTAGAATCATATGGGAAGGATTAATTTCCTTGTTGATGAATTTGGCAGATTCATGAGATGTTGGTTTATTAAGGTTTTGGGTTGGTTGCTGCAGAACAAAGCTGAAGCAGACAGAGGTGGACTGTGAGTTCTTAAAGAAATGCTGCGAAACGTTGACGGACGAAAACAGAAGGTTAAAGAAGGAGCTGCAGGAGCTGAAGGCACTGAAACTGGCTCAACCCTTGTACATGCCTATGCCTGCGGCAACACTCACCATGTGCCCTTCTTGCGAGAGGCTCGGTGGCGTTAGCGATAACGCTTCCAATAAAAGCCCTTTCTCCATGGCTCCCAAGACCCACTTCTACAACCCCTTTGCCAATCCTTCTGCAGCATGTTGATTGTGGTTAGGTTTTCACGCTTTCGGGCCAAGAGGTAAACCAGAAGAGTTATTTCCCACGACCATTGTATTTTTTTGGTTGAGGGCGATGCGTCTAGCTAGGGAAAAGTTGTAATTAGCTAATACTGTTAAGAATAGTAACTTCTGATTGAAATTACCTTTTGCTTTTTCTTCCTCTATTATTGTATGTTTATATATAAACCATTATAGAAGTTGTCCTTCTATATACGAAGGTGTTAGAATTTTTTTATTGTTCATTTTAAAGTTCTCATGGTAAGTGTATATGTATAGATATAGATACACATATGCTAATGTTGTGAAACAGACAATGGAAAAGAAAAAAGATAGCTGGCCGTGGGGATAATCTCATTTCCTCTTACATTCTAAGGCCTCATGTTAACGTGCATGTTTTTGTCCACACTGTGTGTAACATGTATCTTCAATTACACTTCTATCAGTGATTATTATTAATTAATATAATAAGTATGATTGAAATAATAATAATAACAGTTATCAAGTGACTAATTTATGAAAATAATAGCTCTATATACATATATATTGTATGCATGTATTAGTACGAAGTTGATTCAGATATTGATTCCTGTACGTTTTTACTTCCTTCAAATAATAATTGATACATTGTAATTAAAGTTTTATGCATATACACAACTGGCATGTAATCTATCGACTCTCGTGAAAGAATTTTCAATAATTAGTATACGTTTAAAACTCCTTGTGTTGGGTTTGATCGTCTATAACATATAACAGTCTTCTATCCAGGTGAAGAATTCTGTAATATGATTTATTTATAATTTCGTGAACAAAATTAACTTCAAATATATGATTGATACAGTGACAACAGTGAAGTTTAACAAGCGGTCAAACTTTATTCCTAAGTTATAATGTCAGAGTTGTAATTAAATTCAAAGAAGACTTCAGTAAATCCTAGCCCAGAAAAAGAGAAACAGTTGAAGACTGAAAATAAAAAGAAATTATCGATGGTAATGATATTAATCAACCGGGGAAAATAACGTAGTTGAAGATGGAAAACCGTAAAACAAATACTGAAAAGAAGACAGTTGAAAAAAGTCAATTGGTTGCATATATATGGAGATTAAAAAAATAATATTTGAAATTAATTATAAAATAGAATTGAATAGTATGAGTGGGATGGGAGGTTATGATTAAGTGAAGGAAAGGGAAGTTAGCTCACGTGTTTGTGTCTGGAAATCAGTTGCTTAAAGAGAAAACGAATGAGAGAGACATAGGGATAGGAGAGAGAGGGAGAGAGAAATGGATGGTTGAGTTTTAAATAAGAGATGATTAATCACAGGACAATTATGCATCTATATCCATCATTTTCAAACACTTTATTAATATCCACGACTTTTCATTATGTCATAATATTTATTTATAAAATAATTTGAATGCCATTTAATGTTATATGTGTTTATTTATATATGTTTTAATTTTATGTGCATTCATGGTGGCGTCTCGTGAGGTGCTTTGCCTTTAAGGGGACTTGTGGGTCACATCCCACGTGATGGCCCAATGCCAAAATCTTAAAACCAAAAAACTGAAAAATGAAAAAGAGATTTTGTTTAACCAAGGGTCTTATTGTAGTTGGGTTAGTTTGGCAGAAAGCCTTCTAATTGTCATTTCAATTTCGAGATTAAAATATATATTTCAAACATTTATCTGTCTACCAATTACGACCCCTTATTGATGAGTCACAACAACACAACTTCCTACCATCTAACAAACTTACATAAAATAAATCAAACAAACACGTACCGTGGGGTTTCATTCGGATAATACAATAATGTAATTCATCATGCTGTGGACCAATCAATATCGTGAGAGGACTTTCCGGGAAAATAAACCCACTTTCCTCGAAACTGCAAATCTGCTTCCCCTCCTCCTCATCACCATGTTAATCCATCGCCATCATAAATCTACCCACTTCAATTCAATGCCCTTCTTCAACTCCAACTCTATGAATCATTATTTTATATATTTCTAGAATTATAACCCAACAACAGTGTCATAGAATACAGAATTTGAGTTTGGTACTTGTACCATTTAATGTACCTAACCGACCACCTTGTCCTTGGACGTACCTTCTCATCTTCTACACTTGGCAAATGAACTTGTAATGCAGTAAAATAAATTTAGAAATACTGTAATCAAAATCACGATCGCAGATCTAGAAAACGTTGTTACTACGTTTGCACACACGTAACGCATTTACCAAGTCCCAGATTTAATCTCCTCGACACACGTACTTGTCAACCCTATACTATACACAAAATCCCATGAAACAATTATTGGATGAATTTCAAGATTGTGATAGTCATAGTCAATTCTAATTTGTAACACCGGTATTTTGTTTTGACTCATCGTATTAAATTAATGACGCATACGCTCCTTATAAGAGATTATGTTTATTTATTTAAAATAATAATCAGCTTTGTCAATGATGCACATCAACTGTGTCAGTGCCATGTCATGGTCATCCTTAGTTTCAATATATTTAATAACGTTTGAAAACGGTTCAACTCAGTCATCGACCTAATTAAGAGGTTGGCTGTAATATAACTTCAGTGTACAAATTCAATTTGTATTAATTAGTGGAGTTTTCTTGAATTCACCCAAATTAACTAAATTGATGAAAAAATTATACAGTTAATTTCGAAATTATATATAATATGGGAAGTATTTACGAAACCGTGTACATTTTATTCTTTTAAAAGGTATAGTATATATATTATTTTAAATAGAACTCAATTAAATAAGAAGACGAAGGACATAGAAAAAAAATGTCTTTAATTTTTAATTAGGTATAAATTTTGTTTTAAGTAAAACCCATTCGTCAAGAAAACAAATGAAATAAATAAGTTTTGTAGCCGTAAACAAATTTGAAGTTAGTTCCATTGATTTTTAATTGCGTGTTATTACTTTAGGTCTGTGGAATTTTAATTATATTAACTTTTAATTAGATTTTAAATTTTATTTAAAATAGAACTATTTACCCAAAAATGTAAACACGTGATGAAATGTTTAACTAAAAAAACGACACAACTTTACAATTATAGATTATTATAGGCTTAAATACCTTTTTGGTCCTCATTTTCGTAGTGTTTGTTGTGGATGATCCTCATTTTCACAAAATGTTTAAAATGGTCCTCATTTTTACCGAATGTTTAGAATGATCCTCATTTTCGCAATTCGTGTTTTATTTGGTCCTTTTCTGTAATGCCGTTTAAATCATTAACGGAACATTGTACAGGTGGCACGGTTTGTATTAGGATGTGTTACGTGTATAGGTGACTAATTAACGTTAATTTTTCAATTTAGGGGAAATTTTGCAATTAGGGAAATTTCTTTATTTTCGTCTTTCTTGAGTTCAGATTTGCAGAGGAAGCAGCTAATACTTGCCATTTCATCATTGGATTGCAGTTGCACTCTTCATTTCAATTTTCTAGTTGATCATCATCAACGAGGTAAGTGGGTTCAGGGTTTTCTGGGTTGTGTTTGCTCGTGGGTTAGGATTTTCGTAATTCTATTTTTGGGTTTGTTTGTCTTTCGATTGTTGTGATGTTCTGCATGGTTTCTAAATTACTTCCATGATTTTGTGTAGTTTGTGTCTGTAGGTGGGGTTCAGTGGGGTATTATTTTAGTTGTTTTGTTTGTCGGTTGTCGATGTTGGTGTAATGGTTCCCATTATTTTATTTGTAATTGATTGTAGCAGTGGTCTCCCATTGCGTTAAAGTAGGCTTAATAATACATATTTTTTATCTGTTTAATTTACTTTAGGGCAATGAGTGATGATAGGTTCAATGTTATTGTCCACCACGATGGTGAAGTAGAGGCCCATGAAGAGGCTGCTGAAGTAGAGATTGGGGATGCCAATGGTCTGAATAGTGATGTTGAAGTGGAAGGTGAAATTGAAATGGAAACTATGCCTGAAAGTGATTATTCTTGCAGAGGTAAATTTGAAAATAGAGCACGTCATTTAATCGAGTTATCTAATGATGAATGGCATTCAGAAGAATTACTTAGTGGGCCAGATAGCGAGAGTGAAACAACTGAGGATGAAGAAAACAATGATGAAAGGACAGGATGTGGTCCATTCCAGACATTTGTAATGCCAAAAAGTATGGCGGATTACAAATGGGAAGTAGGAACTGCTTTTCTAGACAACAACCACTTCAAGGATGCCACTAGGGCTTATGCTATTCATGCAGGGAGAAATCTGAAATTCTTGAAAAATGATAGTAACCGAGTTAGGGTTGGTTGTTTCGGTGCACAAAATAAATGTCAATGGTCCGTATATTGTTCCTATGTTCGTAGTCGTAAGATTTGGCAATTGAGGAAACTACTTGATGTTCATTCTTGTAGCAGGGAGTTCAAGATTAATATCATTAAAGTAAAGTGGCTTAGTGAAACCTTGGACCAAACTCTAATAGAGAATCCAAAGCTAAAGATAAATGACGTAAGACAAAGGGCTTTAAGAAAATGGAATACACATGTGTCAATATCAACAGCTCGTAAAGCAAGGGCAATGGTTGCAGATATAGTAGATGGGTCATTTAAATAGCAATATAAAAGAATCTACGACTATGCACATGAATTACTAAAATGTAATCCTGGATCAACTATAAAAATCAAAGTGGAAAATGATAATGATGAAGCAATTTTTCAGAGGTTTTACTCCTGTTTAAAAGCATGTAAAGATTCCTTTGTCTTCTGTAGACCCATCATAAGTTTGGATGGTTGTTTTTTAAAAGGAAAATACGGAGGTGAGTTGTTGAGTGTTGTGGGTAGAGATGCTAATGATCAGTTACTGCCCTTAGCGTATGCTGTTGTGGAAGTTGAAAATAAAGAAACTTGGACATGGTTCTTGGAATTGCTTATTGGTGATCTTGGAGGTATTGACGTGTGTAGGACAATGACCTTATGTCTGACCAACAAAAGGTATGTTTAATATATGTTCAATTTATTAATTTTTTTTAATGTTGTAAGTACTAATAATCTTATCATTGCACAGGGATTAGTGTCTGCCATTCAGGACCTATTACCCACTGCTGAGCACAGGTTTTGCATGAGGCATGTGTATGCAAATTTCAGAAAAAGATTCTCTGGCCAAAAATTAAAGATAGGCTGCTAGGAGCACACACCCAGCAGTTTGGGAAAGAGTGATGTTAACAATTAAAGAGTTAAATATTGATGCTTACAGATACCTTATTGATATACCTCCAAGGTATCTCTACTGTACAAATACCTGATTTCTATACAAATACCTGATTTCTGTACAAATACCTGATATCAATACTGATGCTATTATTTATGCAGGTTCTGGTCCAAGTCTAGATTTAGTGGTCGAGCCATATGCGACACAATTGTCAACAATATGAGTGAAGCTTTTAATAGTGTCATAGTGGATGCAAGAGGCAAACCCATAATCACCATGCTCGAGGAAATCAGAGTTTATTTAATGGAAATGTGGGTCACCAAGAGAAAAAATGTTACAACTTTTGAAGAAAACATTTGCCCAGAGATACTTGACAGACTACATAAGGAAAAGGAGTTAACCAAATATTGGATCCAAGGTTAGGTTTTTGTCTTTTTTTAACACAATTAACTTATTCGTGTACTGATATGTGTAATGATATTTGCAGCTGGTCAGGAGAAAAGATATTTGAACTGAGGCACATATCCATGGTTGGAGATAAGTACACAGTGAATGTGGATGCTCAACATTGCAGCTGTAGGAAATGGCTTCTGACTGCTATCCCTTGCTGCCATGCTATTGCAACAATGAATTTCATCAATGTCAATGCTGAGGACTTCATACCAATCTGTTTCAGGAGATCCACCTATGAAAAAATATTTCAATCCATCATCTTTCCAGTCAATGGTGAAGTCTTATGGGAAAGAACTCCCTACCCTGACGTCCATCCACCACATAAGAGAATCTTATCAAGAAGACCCAAGAAAAAAAAGAAGGTTGGAAGAGTGGGAGTTGAGAAAGGATAACACACAAATCAGCAAAGACGAAGATAAAGAAATTTCCCTAATTGCAAAATTTCCCCTAAATTGAAAAATTAAGGTTAATTAGCCACCTGTACAATACACGTAACACACCCTAATACAAACCGTGCCACCTGTACAATGTTCCGTTAATGATTTAAACGGCGTTATAGAAAAGGACCAAATAAAACACGAATTGCGAAAATAAGGACCATTATAAACATTCGGTAAAAATGAAGACCATTTTAAACATTCTGTGAAAATGAAGACCATCCGCAACAAACACTACGAAAATGAGGACAAAAAGGTATTTAAGCCATTATTATAATTATTTTAATGTGTCACCATTATATGTGAAGTCTAAATAAAAAAATAATGTGTAAGATTGTAGAATCTTACCATTTTATAATTTAAATCGTGATTTTAATGATAATATTGATACATATATGGGCGGTCCTTGGGTGTGACATAGAACCTTGGTCCCCATAT
>Ga0209589_1003542_pt1 | contig 27253 bp, 13 predicted proteins | sample CowpeawhiteBW_FD_187525 | JGI IMG/M metagenome (GOLD analysis project Ga0209589, IMG submission 187525) | Root nodule microbial communities of legume samples collected from California USA - Cow pea white BW (SPAdes) (version 2) | ecosystem: Host-associated > Plants > Roots > Nodule | place: USA...
CGTGGTTGAAGCATATGAAGTAAACTAAATGCTCTCTTTGACATTTAGTTTAAGGGAGGGAATGTTAGATATTTATTCTGTTTAATTTAAATTGCTGATTTGTTAAATAAGAGGTCAGTTACTGACCGGATATTTAGGAATAGAGCTAATTTTTAGCTCTCATTAGTTTTGCAGTTACTTCAACCCACGTTTCCTGCGTGAAATCAGTGGGTGGGTTATTTTTTCTGTTTCTATGTCATTATAAATCTGTATTATTGTTTATATTTGAATAACAGAATACAGAGATCATTTTTCAAAAAGTTGTTACCTGTCTTTTGTTCACACTAGTACTCTCTCCTTGAACGAGCTTGTAGGTCACTGAGTGAGAAGGTTTTAAGAAAAGTCAGAGAGCATCATGGTAGCTTCTCGCTGGGTTAGTCTCTTTCCAAGGGATACTCACCGGGCGAGACATGATTTTGCTGAGCGAGGCTTACTGATTTGAAATACTATAATGAGTTTAAATTTGGTAGATTTGTTATGATTTATATGAATTGTTTAGAGTGAGGAAGTGGTGATTCATAGGGTAAAAATACTACCATGAGTATTTTTTATATGAGGTGTATTGACATAAAGACTAAAATAAGATCATCCTTACCCTACTAATAATTAGATTTATATAGATGAAAACAACTAATTATGAGAGGCGAGGAAGGTTAATATCTAGAGTGTTAGAAATAGTCGAGTACTTGTACGATATAGAATTTATCCTGTTGTGCTTTGTGGATTAAGGAGTAGCTCATACATGCTATAGCTATAACTCTTGAGAGGTAGAAGTGAATGTGTTCCTGCGAAAATAAATAAGAGATATTGGTGACACAAATAACACCTTACCTCAGTCCTTGACCTCTCAAGCTGGTTCCTTTTCGGTTTGCACATGTCATCTGCTAGCGTACATGGCTTGGACCCTCAAGGGGTTACCTGCGGAAAGGGCTCTGACGATCAAGTTAGCAAAGTGCTATCAAAAAGTTAAATCTTGGATTAGGGTATTAATGAAAGCGTACCTCTTAATTGCTGGGGTCCACGTGTATTTATAGGGTTATTAATTATGTCTGCCATCCTCATGGGCTGGGCCACTGTTTTGATTCTAGATGGGCCTGGGCTTGGCCCAAGCCCTGGGTTAATGTATATGGGTATTAGGGGCTTTATTTGGGACATTCTAAGTTAGGTGTTACCGGTTTATTACACATAATCCTTTATAGTGGGCGGCTTGGGCTGCTATGTTCTACTTGAACGGTTATCGATGTATTATTTTTATTTTGTGGGGCTATGCCTAGGCGGTCTTGGCCGTGTACTTGCCTTAATCCGCCTAGGTATAGTACATAATGAATAATGATAATTGTGGGGTCTTAAGGTGCTAGTCAATACTCTAGTCCTCCAGAGGTTGAGTATGTGATTCTTGGTATATGAATGGGCTATCAAAGCCTTCATGCTTGAATTTTGGTTGTTTGATCGTGAAAGCTATGTAGTTATTTTCTGAAATAGTTAAGTATATTCTTTTTTTATTTAAAACTTATAAGTTTTAAAATACTTTTAGTTTACATTGTGTATTTTTACATGTTGTTCTTCATTTGTTATGACCAAGAATTTCATGAGAGTAAAGAATAATATAAGATTTGAAGAGGAATATAGACTATATAAAAAAGGAGTATATGGATATTATGTACATAATTATATCTCTCTTTCTTCTTAAAATACTCTTTAAAAAAACTATTTATAATAGGGTTAAATATGTTTTTGGTCCCTCAAGTTTCAGTGAAATTTGGAATTAGTCCCTCTTCAAAATTTTTGACCAATTTAGTCCTTCATCTTTAAAAATGTGTGAATTTAGTCCTTTTAACCAAATTTTGTTAAGTTTATCTGACATTTCATGCACATTTCATGATAGTATTTGAATTGTTTACACCATTTGACACATTTTTGCTTTAATGTTAACACAAATATTATAATAATAATAATACGTTTAAAATGTCAAATAAACTTAACAAAATTCGGTAAGAAGGACTAAATCTACATATTTTTAAAGATGAATGACTAAATTGGTATAAAATTTCAAAGAATGACTAATTCCAAAATTCACTAAAATTTGAGGGACCAAAAACATACTTAACCCTTTGTAATATTATGAACTTTATATTAGACTTATGTATTTGATATAATTATGTAATTACGGTTGAATTGTTACATTAATATATATATATATATATATATATATATATATATATATATATATATATAGATATATATATATATATATATATATATATATATATATATATATATCTATATATATATATATATATATATAAACTAAAAATGTTTATACAACATACGCAATATTTATTAGCCATATACCGACGTTAATGTTAGTTTTTAACCATACTATTAAATAAGCAGATACGCGAAAATGTAATTTAAAACGCTAAATAATTAAACGTCCATAGAAAAACGAATTAACAAAGTGAAGTCATTTTTAAAATAAGAAATAGAAAATAAATTTCATTAATTTTGTAAAGTTAAAATTTATTTAGATTTATTTAATAATAAAAAATAACAATGCATATCTCCAAATAAAAAATTAAGCATGGTTTTAAATACATCATTAAATAAGATTTCATATTACAATTATTATTATTATTATTATATTTATTTTGAATAGGGTTTATATTTGATAACCTGGTAAAATTTATTTGATAAAAAAAACCGTGTCGTTGCTGAGTCTGCAGATTCTATGTAGAAAAGATGCCACCCAAGGAGACAGATGGCGAAATTTCAGGCTACATTTTCTTTCAATTAGGATTTCCCTGCGTCAGCCTTAGCATGCATTTACTCTATCAATAAAGCCCAGTGGTTTGATTTATCGAACGACTATTAATAAATTAAATTGAAAATATATAATTGAAGTGCGAATCATCCGATCTGTATCAACGGTAACGAATCGTCCAGCGCACGAAGATGTAACAAAGTGAACGCAGGGTCAAGTTTCCTCTGCATGTTTGAGCCGCCACTTTGGCAGTGTTGTGTAATAATTATGATAGGTAGCTGAGTCAAGTCAAACCCGCAACCCTTGACCCATTTTTGATGGGCTTTTTTTTTCCGCGGTCAAAGGTCAACCTTTGGCTACTGAGTCAGAGTAGTAGCTTCCAAAGACATGGGTGGTGGTGTGCATGCCATAGCACACATAAATAAAGTGCACCACTTCCTCTCTTTTCTCTCTCCATTTTCAAACTCAACAACAACATCAACAACAGCATCAACCTTCTTCATTCAACCTCATTTCTTGAGCATGTCTTTCAGTTTCACAGACCTACTTTCCAACAGCAATAATACCTTGACCATGGATGATGATCCTTTTGGACTTGAATTTGCTAACACTTTCAAACAACTTCAACCTCTCCCTCCTTATTCTGAGTTCCCACCTGGTTTTTCTCCAACAACACAGTCATTGAACTCACCCCTCTTGTTTTCTTCTCAAAATGTAAGTTTTACCATCACTTATTGCCATTATTATACCTCAAAAAGTGTTTTTGCTTTGTGTATTATCGGTGACAGGATTGACTTTCATAAAAGTTATCTGTATTTTGTGCTAAAGTACTGTCGGAAGAAACTTTCTCCAACACAATTTAATAAAAATAAATGTGAATCAGAGTTCCCTCTAAAGATAGCATGTGATAGCAATAAAGTATGGTTCTTGTTATTGGCCAATGTAATGTTTTTTGTAACAGTGGGGTGTTTTTGTTTTATATGTTGGTTTAGAATTTGAGGTGGTCTTGTGCATCACTCCAATATTTTTTTTTGCGATAACTAACTGTGGGGTGTTTTTGTTTTGTGTGTTTTGTTTAGGTTCCTGCATCTTACACAACGGACTCATCTTCCATGAGCTTCGACATGAGAAACAGTTCAACTGACCTAGGAAACAAGGAGGAAGAGAGAAACTACTCTGACTTCTCTTTCCTAACAAAAACAAACGACGTGCCTCTCTTTCAATCTTCCACAAGCATGTTTCAAGTGGTAAGTTGCGTGTTTTTTTATATAAATTTGACTTAAAAGAACATAATTTGGGGTGTATTTTTTTTTTTCTGGTTATTTATTTGATTATTCAGGGGTGTGAGACCATTTCTTGTTCAATCAGTTTACCTTGACTTGCTTGGACCAATTTGTCTCATTAGCATCTGCTATTTGTTTCATTACCATGTGCTATTTGTTTAATCTGTCGTCTTCTTTTAGTTCTTCACTTTTCTTAAAATTAATTAGTTTTGTATTTTGGTTGGTACAAGCTTGTTTGAACAATTCAAAACTTGACTGTGGTATTCCAAGTTGACTGAATCAAACTTGAATGTATGTGTCCATGCATGTTCTCAGAAATTCTTACCTACTTTCAATAATATATATCTCTTATTTTATGACAATTGATATAAATTTTGTAGGTCATTGCTGTCTGCATAACTAAACGTTTTGAAGTTCAATTGGCTAAAATTAAATGCCATTGAACTTAACACATAAGAACTTATCAGAAAGTTTCAAATTTGTTCATTCTTTGGAATGGAATATGTTTGTCTTGGATTTACTTGATTATGTTTCCTAATCTTTGTTCCACTTGAACAACAGGAGCCACTGAAGAAACAGGACACAATGATATTCAATGAAGCTGCAAAGCAAACAGATTTCTCATCTGAGAGGACAGAAACAAAATCTGAATATACAACCACTAAGGGATTCTCCACAGAAATTGCCTCAATCAAACGTGAAATACAAAGCAATTCTACTTCTGGGTCTGTTCAATTCAACTCTAACAATGCTTTTAAGTCTGTCAGAGAACAAAGAAGATCAGAAGATGGGTACAATTGGAGGAAGTATGGTGAGAAACAAGTGAAAGGAAGTGAGAATCCACGCAGTTATTACAAGTGCACGTATCCAAATTGTCCAACAAAGAAGAAAGTTGAGAGGTCTTTGGAGGGACATGTTACTGAAATAGTATACAGGGGAAGTCACAATCATCCTAAGCCACACAACAGAAAAAATGGCTCTCAATCAATGCATCAAACTTCTTCATCCTGCACCATCTCTGGGATTTCAGATCAGTCTTTGGGAGAGGAAGATTTTGAGCAAACATCACAAACTAGTTGCTCTGGAGGTGTTGATGATGATGACCTTGGACCTGAGGCCAAAAGATGGTAAGATAAGCAAATAACAAATACATCACTCTAATAACCTTGTATTATTGGAAAGAAACTACATGATGAGGTTGATTTCAGTGATTAATTATGATTATGATTTTCATATTCCAGGAAAGGAGAGAATGAAAATGATGACTATTCTAATTCCTCAGCTGGGAACAGAACTGTTAAGGAGCCTAGAGTTGTGGTTCAAACCACAAGTGAAATTGACATACTAGATGATGGATACAGATGGAGGAAATATGGACAGAAAGTGGTCAAAGGAAACCCAAACCCAAGGTATTTCAATTTTTCAGAAATAGAAGAATTTAATTGTCACATACTCTTATTGTAAACATTTTTAAATTGTCAATCAGTCATAAACTATCCATGTAAAAGTTTGAATATAAGGGGCAACAAGCTTATCATACTCTCTGGGACATTTCAATCAAACTCTTCATAGAATTGATCTTCATTTATGAAAAGTAAAATATGTGTGTTTAAATGATTATTCTATGAAGTGAATTTGAATATAACTGAAGAAAACAAACAACACCCTTTTGCTATATGATTTTACTAGTGTTGTAATTTCATTATTACCACCCCATAAGGCCATGGCTTACTCAAACTATTCTTTCTGCAGGAGTTACTACAAATGCGTTGCCCCAGGTTGTCCAGTGAGAAAACACGTTGAGAGAGCTGCAAATGACATGAAAGCTGTGCTAACAACCTACGAAGGGAAACATAACCATGATGTTCCTTTAGGACGAGGAAATGCAAGCTATAACAGAAGTTCTCTAAACAACAACACCAGCAATGTAACAGCACCTGCTCCTATAAGGCCTTCAGCAGTGAATAATTATTCTAACTCAGCAAGTTTCATCAATTCACTCCCTGACACAAAGCTCTCAGCATCTGCAAGTCAAGAAGCTGTTCCAATGGACATGTTGCTGAGCCCTGGAAGCCTAGGATTTTCGGCTAATGACTCGTTCCTTCAGTCTTTTTTTTCAAAGAACTTCTAAATTTGGAAGTGCAACACTTGAACCTTACACGTGATAATATCACTTATATAGTGTTTGTGTATAGCTTATAGGAATAGAATAAGAAAATCATGAGAATCTACTAATTTAGTGTACTAAGATTAGAGACTAGAACTGCAGAAAAGCTTGACAAAAGTTAGGCCTTATTTCAACTTTCAATTTAGTAATAGGAGACACAGAAAAAGTGTTGACTTTGAATTCCATTATTCTTTTGTTGCTTCTGTTTTATAACGAATAAAAGGTTTCTTTTGCTATGTCTCACTACATTTATTTACTTTCTAAAGTTTATGCCAGTCTTGGCAATTTCTACTCTGGTATGCAAATGTCTACTGCTATTACGTCTCATTGATTTTTGTGTTTCTATAACCTTTCGGTCAAAGTTCTGTTTTTTTTTCAAATTATGAAGTATTCAGCTACTTCTGATCAAATCAGGAATATGGCTATCGGAGTCCAAGGATGAAGAAAAATTGAGAAAGACCAATAAATTTAACGTGTAAAGATTTTGTAGTGCCAAGTTTATGGGAAAAAATTGTTGTCATGTTTACTCTTCACGAGTTTTCAACAATTGGTATGTGAGTCCATAATTCATCTCATGAATAATTTGTCAAACTCCCGTAGAAAAGCTTATATTATACTATTTTAACGATTTTTATATTATTAGATGAACCTCATATAAGTCCTACTAAATAATAAATGAAAACAATAGATTAAAAATTGACCCTTTCATTGAACATGTGGCCATTAAAGGTCCAAGTATAATAATCAAATTATATTATTAAAAAAAAACAGTTCTAATGTTCATTTTTTTTCAATCACTACAAAATTCCAAATTTATGGAAAAGTATCAACACCATCACCACACTGTATACTGGGACCAAAAGAAATTGTATTAAAATCTGATATTATTACAACATGTGCAAAGACTTAAAAAAGAAAGAGAGAATGATATACACATAATCCACATTAGGAGCAAATTTATACAAGAAAGCTTACACTACTTTCGACCTTAAACAATAGGTTTATAGGTCTTTTTACATTTAACTTTCTTCTGGTCAACGTGGAATTACTAACCATTGCAGCATGTGCAAAGACTTAAAAGGAAAAAAGGGGAATTCTAAATTTCTTATACACAATAGAAAGTTCTTTACTTTTATTCAGTGATAGGAGAAAGTTTTAACTATTAAGGGTGCTTATGTGTAAGTTCGTGTAGACAGTTTGTATCCTGATATGACAGCTGATAGTGCTAGACACCAGAAGGCAAAAAAGGAGAAAGCAATGGCTGCAGCTGAAGAATCTGTAAATATACTGTCAGAAGTTTCCCTCATTCTATCTGTTATTGGAATAGCTGAAGATGTTGATGACAGCAAGAGATATGCTACAACCTGAAACCAAACAGTTTTCTAACATTTCATAATCAAGCAAAAGACCACTGAGAAATTTATTTTTAATTGAAAAACAAAATCATATTTTTGTTATATTAGAAGCATCAATAACACTTTAGTTATCATTGGTTGCTTGAAGAAATAAGTTTGGAATTTTATTCCTTCCCAAAAGGATAACACCAAAGAGAAGTATCAAGTTTCCAATCCACACTTTTAATCATTACTTGCAAGTCTAACTCACACTTGTTAGGTTAAACTTCAGTGTGGCACAGCCAAATAGGACAAAAGGCTTGATAAACAAATTGAAAACTTTCACTTTTTTTGTGATCAGTGTTGTGAAACTGTTCAGTGCAGTTCGATTTCAACACTGAATTTGATTCAGAGAATTGAATTTGGGTTTAGAAACAGAAGACCAATGAAATGAATGTGATGAGAGAAGAAAGAATGCCAAACCTGATCTCCAACAAAATCAATCAACCCAGCAGTTCTTGGCTGAATCATGTTTTTCCCAGTGGAAAGTTCATGAACTTGACGAAACACTTGAACTCCACTGTATAAACTAGATAGAATTGCCACAGCCAGCAAGTATCTATAATCCAAAAATTTCAATTTAACTTCAAATACTATTAATGTAAAAGAAAATTAAATACTCAACTGATTAAATATAACTACAAGGATAAATGGTAATCATAATTATTTGGAAAAATCAGTGATTTGTACAATTGTTAGTCACATTTATTATTTCATAAAACAAATCATAACATGTTACGTAAAAGCTAACCAGAATCCCATAAAATGTCAAAACCAAATTTTGACAAAAAGCCATTAATCTTGAGCCAAAATTTTAACAAACCCACATCACGTTTTCAATAATATTGAAATAAAAAACAAAGTTTGAGCTTGAACCTGTATTCTTGGTACTTGTCAAATTCTTTCCAATCACCATGCTTGTTACTAGCCATCAGCATTAAGGAAATCAAAGACAAAAACAGAGCAATTCCTCTTAGCCCTAATGAGCCTCTCATTAACACATCTTTCTTCTTCCACTGCCATATGACACCGGTGGCGCCGCCACTAGTTCCCGGCGCGTGGATGTCTACATTCGGCTCCAACGGCTCTGGCTGCACGTCAATTTTCACTTGTGAGGCGTCGGAAACTGTTACATTGTCTTTGTGGTCTTCCATGACACTCTTCGGATTCCAATGCTCAAAATTTAGATAACAATTAATTGAAAAATGAAAAATAAAGTGAAGAAGAAGGGTTGAGGTGAGAAAAATATAAAGAGACACGCAAAGTTCGTTGTGAATGTTGTAGCTTTGTTTTGGAAACCGGAGTTGTTATGTTGGCGAATCAACTTAGGAGTTTACGAAGTTTCGGTTTTAGCCAATAACAGAGCGCGTGAACTGCACAAAGGGTTCAATCGCGTGCCGTTGCTGGATGGGCGGGAGAGCACGATAGAGATAAGGATTAGAAACAATACATATTTTGCGTGCAAAATGAATATATGGATTTTTCTTTTTAGAGTATAAACAATAAAATCAATAAATTATATTATTTATTTTACTTTTCTCACTTTTTTTCCTTTATGGAATCATCAGATTAACATAATGTTATTGGTTATGATTACTTTCGTTTGTCTTCTTCATGTTTGATAGAAGCTTTTCTTTTATGTTCGGAGAACAGTTTTTTTATCATAGTCAGAAATAGTGATATTTGAGAATCATAAATTTTGAAAATTATAGTATCGAAAAGTACTAAAATATGTATAGTTAATAAAAAAAATTCTATAAATTTTCTCTAGTTTGCTTTTTTTTTTCAAAAACTTATATTAGAAATCATTATGAATTCTAACATTTTATTTAGATTAACACTTTAAAAATCATCGCATAACCATATCATAGAAAAGAGATGGAAACAACATACAAAATATAAATAATGGGACTACATCAAATCCGTGAAAAGAAAATACTTTCTACTAAGCATACAAAATTGATGCATATTTAAAAAAAAAAATTAAACTACTAATCACAGATGACATAATAGAATATTATTTTACTACAAAAATTTTATATATTAGTTATGAAAAATTTCGTAGCTGAGTCGTAGCTAATCCGTAGCTAAAACGTTTTGCGATAGATCACCTATCAAATTGTTAGGGAATTTTTTGTAGTTAAATACATATAGCTAATTAGAGAGTTATATAATCCATAGCTAATCTATAGTTAATTCATAGTTAATCCCTCTCTATTCCCTCACTAACTGAAGTGAAAAAAGTTTTCAAATTTCTAGCTAATTTGTCACAATTTTGTTGTCGCTAATCCGTAGCTAATTAGTCACAATTCTCTTCTCGCTAATTCGTAGCTAATCTATCGCAATTCTCTTTTCGCGAACTCGTAGCTAATCTGTCGCAACTCTTTCCTCGCTAATCCATACCATAGCTAATCTGTCACAATTCTCTTCTCGCTAATCCATAGCTAATCTGTCGCAATTGTTTTCTCGTTAATCTGTCCCAATTCTTTTCTCGCTAATTCATATCTAATCTGTCGCAATTTTATTATCGTTAATTTGTAGTTAACTTGTCGCAATTCTTTTATCACTAATTTGTATCATAATTGATTAGCTAATTTATTGCAATTCTATTAATCTCCTACAAATATTATTTTGTTAATTGCAATTACTTCACTGTTATTCACTCTCTATTATGAGTCATGTCCATAAACCTATGCCCATAATAAAAAAAGAAGACAAAGAAAATAAATGATTCACAAAAAGTGTTTAAATACCTCCAATATTTGCAATACCTATTTAAAAAGGATACATAATCAATCCTACAATGATGAAAGTATATCCATCAAACAGTACAAAACAACATAAAAGTTTCCACCAATGTATAATAGTTTTAGGACACAAAAACATCAGAGGGTATCAACAAAAAGTAATGCATCAACACATTTATAACACAAACAAAGTTTTGGATTCTTTGAGGCATGTCTTCATTCTTGTTTCTTTAAAGCAGACAATAATTCTCTCTTAAAAGATTGCATTTGCTCTTGCATCTGTTGTTGCATAATTGCTTGCATTTCTGCTTGTGTCTTCATTTGTGCGTGCATATCAGTCTGTGCTTGCAACTGTGTTTTCACCTACTCTTGCAAATTAGATATCTATGTAGTCAATGTAGTGATTTCTTCAGTTGATGGATTTAGATTTTGGTAAGAGGGACCTTCAACTGTTGAGGATGAAACATGTGGACCAATGCCAAGATCCAAACTGTGACCAATTCCATAGATTTTACCTTTCCTATTTTCACCACCTATTTTTATCCAAACACCATAGTCAACTATAGGATGCTTTGATGTGTCTTCCCCATATTTTCAATCATAGCATTTCCATATGATTCCTACATCAAATAAATATGTTAGCAATATTATAAATAAGTAGTTTAACATTTATAAAATAAACACATACTTACTATGAAGCTTTTTGCTTTGTTGGACACATATTAACCATCTTTTCTTTTGTGAACTTTGTTGTATAATTCACCATAAGAAATTGGGTGTTTGTATTCTTCTTCCTGTAAAAAAAAATGTGCAATTTATGTACAAAAACTCATTACTTTCCTTAATGATAGTAAAAAGGACATATCCATCTTACTTTCTGTCATGTTAGTGTGGAATTTGGTTTATATCAAACATGTACAATATAACTCTAACTCTCATTATCATTCTTATCTCCTTTCAAAAAGTTATTAGCTAACCAATTCCAAAATATTTTTTCAGAAATAAATTTGTAGTGGAGTGGCTTAAGCTTTAAGTTGCTCTAAGGTGGGCTTTGTATCATTCTTATCTTCGTATCATTCTCATTCTTAATCTTCCCATGTATGTCAATAAACCATATGACCAGAAGGCTTATGCTATTTAGTTTTACACAAACATTAGCAATAAAGCACGTGGAGCAACATAGTAATTAATCAACCAAAGCTTAAGTTCTGGCCCAATTATAGATTCTATAATAATTTGCAATATTATTATCAAATGTGAAAAGTAAGAATACCATTTTTTTCAAGTAGACTTTTTTTTTTCATTCTTCTATTGCCCATATGTCTAGTAATCCATCCCACATCTCAGTCTTAATGCCTCTTGGTCCAAGACCTTTTAAGTCTTGAATACTGTTTGAATTTAATTAGTATTTTAGAAAAATAAATGCAAGTATGTAATGTTTTATTATTTAATATACCTAAGGAAACCAATGAAAAACGTGGGAAGATATATAACTTCTATTATTTCTTTCATTATTGTGTTTATGCTATAAATTGAAATTGTTGTAGTAAAATATACATTTATTAGTCTTTTTAAATTTATAATTATAAATTCACTAAATAATGAGATATATGTAAAGATATATGCTTAAATACTATGAATCTTAGAATAAGTAGGCTTGAATTTTAAGTTTTATTTTTTTTTTATATGTGCTTAATATAGTTGTGTGTGCGTGATAAAATTAGATCTCAGTGGAGACAATAAATATTCAAAGTGAAGAACAATGAGATGTTAATAAAAACATTGGATAAAGGATAATTTATTAACTAAATATTACTTTGTTTGCTAAGTTAATCAATGAAGAGACTAACTATTTCTGTTGTTACTTCAGGTGGGTGATAAAGTGAAGAAAGGGCAGGTTATTTACATTATTGAGGCTATGAAACTGATGAATGAAATTGAGGTATGTGTATTTGTTTCCTGCCTGTTCTAGTATATCATTACATTTTTTTCTCTATCACTATGTTGTTTACTTTATGTTTTCCCGTACTGATACAAAAATCTTGCAGTTAATAAATCTAAAGGCATAGACCTGTTGAACTTCTCAAATCTTCTTATGTTTTAGCTCCATTCACAGTTAACTCACTAATCATTTGGAAAAAAAATCCTAATTTAATGCCACTAAATTTAATTAATTTGGAGATGACTTGTTATTGACATATTCTGGTTTGGATTATTAGAGTAGAGGTATTATGGGGCTGGGAAATGATAATGATGATTGTGTTTTTGTTTGCTACAGCTACCAGACCAACTACTTCTTTCTGATTATATCTGTTCTTAGTAAGTGTGCTTTTAGTAGGTATGGTAGGTATTGGAAAGGTAGGTAGGTAGGTAGGTATGGTAGGAAAGCAAGAGCTTTTGATCAAATTTAGATTTTAGTGTATGTTCTGGGTCTACTTGAGACAATCATGTTAGTATCTTTGTTCTCAACTTGGATATAAAGAAAAGGTTATGTTCTCTAACACTGCACTAATCTTCTACTTAGAGAGGGAGAATAGTAATGCAAAATTATTTCTGAGGCTGTGATATTTTCATGGTTACCAAAACGAGAAGGAAAAAAGCTCCAAGGGGTTATAACTTATAACACAGCAGCGTGAATCCAATCACCCAAATGACCCATTTCTAAGCACACAATATTCTTATTTCTTTATTTCTTTTTTGAAGTTTCATATAGCACGTGAACAAACAAAAACTTGTGTTAAAGACAACAAACACTGCATTAAATTTGCAACCACAAACACTGAATTGCTTAATGTCAAATAGGAAAAAAAAGTTTGATTTGACTATACGACCATTGAATTGAAAAATTCATACATATTTAATTGCAATAATTTCCTCCAAAAACTAACAAGAAAACAATTATTATATATTCATGAAATGGAGTTAGAACCGAAAGCTGGGTTTGGGAACCAACAACTTTGAGACCAAATGTCCATAAATGAGGATGACTCAAATGAAACCAAATTATTGGGAAAGATCATGCGTAATTGAACTTGCACATGTAAAACTACAATTCAGATTGATTAGAAGATACCTAATATTGAAGAAAATAGTCATAAAAGGTAGCTACCAACTTATATTCACAAAGAGGAATTATGGGAGAACAACAAATCATACAAGCCCCGACAAAATTTCATATTTGGAGTGAAAGATTAATTCAGCGAAATTTCAAACCCTAAAGATCTAACGAAATACCTATTTTGATTAATTGAATCAAAGGCCCCAACAAATTTCATACTTGGAGTGGAAGATTGAAACCTTGGACATCAACCAACATCGTGCATAGATTGAACGACGCCATGAGCTCTTAAATAGAAAATTATTGTCATGAGTGTGTGGAATATTGAAGATGGAATAGCAAAGAGAAGAGTAAGTTACCGATTAGGAGGAAGCGAACCCACAGTGAGATGCAACTAACTCGAACGGTGGTGGGAGGTAGAACCATAGTGAAGAATAGTGAGATTCAGATACAGAATGAGAAAATGGCAAAGGAAGGAAAAGTTAGGAGTAGAAGAAGCAATGTTTGAGCGAATTCAAATGGAGGAAAGAGGAATTGAAAAAGCGTTTGACGAGTTTGTAAGAAGCAGAAACAACTCGAAAATAATCACTTTTTAAGATCATTTCACTGTTGCTGATTCCACCAATTATCACATACCTTTTTTTTTAAATCTGGAAAGCCTAAAGTGTGTGAATCCGGTATGTTTAATCACGGTGTTATTGTGCGAATTGTAAGTTTTCACATATTACTAATTTTTAATTTCTAAAAATATTGTATTAGGTAAATGTTATTTTCCATTTAAAAAATATGATATTTATAAATAAAAAAGTAACTTATATATAATAAAGTATATCTTGATAATTTGGTAGTATATTGATAGTTTTTTATTTTTTTAGTAAATTTATTTTCTTTATAATAATATTTTAAATATAATTTCTATTTGTTAGATATGGATAAGTGAATAGTGTGATGTGGCAGTGCAGTGCATGTGTCACTGTCACACAATTTGGTCCTTGTATTTTTATTTTGTCTCAATTATGTCTTTTTTTTTTTAAATTAAACAATATTGTTCCTCTCCGAATTGAAACTAAATTTAATTTTTATATAAATGTTACACAAATATTTTTATTAAAATTGTTAGTTTTATTAAATATTTTTATCAAGATTAAGTATATTTAAATTTATATTTTAGATTGAATTTTATTTAAAATTGTTTTCAAATTTCAAATTTGTTTGTTTTAAATTATTATAAAATTGTTTAAAATTAATTTCAAAATTCAATTTGTATTGATATTTATTACATCATGCTTTATTATATATTTTTAATTTGAATTTACATTTCAAATAATTTTATATTTTTAAATGTGTAAACTTTAATAATTTCTATAGAAATGTTTGAGTTGATTTAAAAATAACAATTTTATAAATTCAAAAGTAAAATTTTAAAATAATTTTAAATATTTTTATAACAATTTAAAAAAAATAAATTTAAAATTTAAGAAAAATTTAAATAAACTTGAATGTAAAATATAAATTTAAATAAATTTAATCTTATTAAAAATATTAATTTTAATAAAAAATATTTGTATAATATTTATATAAAAAATAAATTTATTTTAATTTGGAGGAAACGAAATTATTTACTTTTAAAAAATATTGAAATTGAAGTAAGAAAAAAAAAATGTAGAAACTAAATTGAGATTAAGAAAACGATTAAATTGTAAAGTTTGATTAAGCTAGTTTGGTCTTTTTTTTATCTTGATCGATTAGGATTTACACTTCAATTAAATATTAATTTTACCTCACTTGACCTAAACATACTCATGATATTTAGTAAGAAAATTCATTTAGATTTAGAGATATTTGTAAGGTAATTAGGTAATTACAAGTATAATTTATAGAATACCAATATTAAGAATTGAAAGTTTACCAAATTTTAAAAGAAAAAAAAACAGTAAGAGAAAACTACAAAAAGTGGTTCTAAATGTGTGCAGAGGTAATTATTTCAAATGGTGAAGGTGTCAAAGTTTTTAGTTGTATTTTCATGAGGAGAGGGTGGTAGAGGTGTTGTAGGAATATGAGTAGTGATATTTAGTATGTTGTATTTAGAAATGTCAAAACGGGTCACCCAGCTCGATCCACCACGGGTTGGCCACTTAGTGAGTCAATCCAATCCGGCTCACTTATTAGCGAGCCAAAAAAATTTGAACCCGACCCGACCCACCACGAGTTGGTGGGTTAAACGGGTTGGCTCACTAGCTCACTTAATTAAAAAATATATATAATTTTTTTCGTCGATCGCAAAAAAACTATTATAATTCTGATTAAAATCTAAATAAACTTCAATACAATCCAAAATTATGTTAAACTTCAAATACAAACGAAAATCACAAAAATACAAATTATTATCTAACAACAAATTACAAACAACCCAACCAGACCCTAATGCAAAGTCCAACATAATAAAAAACACTTGTATGACCCTTTATTTGCGGGTTGGCTCACCAACCCAACTCACCACAGGTTCAACTCGGGTGAGTCGGGTTCTTGGTGGGTCGGGTCAAAAATTAACCCGTACTAAAATTTGTAAAAACATTTCAACCCAATGCGGCTCGAACTCGTGATGGGTTAAGTTGACTCACGAGTTCTAACCCATTTTGACAACTCTAGATTGTGTTGTAGGTATGTGATGGTTGAAGGTTGTTTTGATTAGATTGAGAATAACATGAATAATATAGAAAATGAGGGTTGTCTTTTATGGAAAGGTGGTTTCATCAAAGAAAATGTATCAAAAATATATAGTTTACCAGTAAAGGTGATGCAATTGTATCCTTTGTGATTTGTGTTATATCCTGAAAAGATAGATAGTCTGGATTAAAATCCATTTTGTGCCTATTGTAAAGCTTTGTATAGGGATAACATAGACATCCAAAGGGTTTAAAGATGGATTAATATGATTATTTTATTGAATAGAAGTCAGAATGGAGATCTGTAATGTAAGGTTAGGGATAGTGTGATTTCACTACTTTTTCAAAGTAGGATTCATCATTAGTTATCTACAAATTATTGTTCAATAATTATTTTCTCAGATTTTTAAATCAATTAATGTAAAATTTCAATTAATTTGTTTGCATTTTCACTATTAACCAAAGTACAGTCTCAATTAAAAGTGAGAACTTTCTAGATTATTCATAGTAAATTCAACCAAAGTACAATCTCACTTAAATTTTATTGTGACTAATCAAGTTTATTCCTTTGCCTCCTTATCAAGTAAAAAACTAATTAACCAAAGTAAATTTTTGATTAATTCTTGTTAAAGTTTTCCTTTAATCAAAGTACATTCTTAGTTATTGGCAAAAACTTATTTAATGACATGAAAGTTGCTAACTTTAATCAAAGTATAGTCTCAATTAAAATTAAAAACTCTTTGACTCATATAACTAATATGCATGCAGATTAAACATTGTGTTAACTAGCTACAATGTAAAAATCATTACTTTTACTTAATTCAAAGACAAAAGACATAATTAAACATAAATCATAACAATAATCAAAAGAACAAACAAGTTATTTCATTCTAACCTCTGAATCCATTAAGAAATTACAAAAAATTCAACCCAAAGGCTTAGCACTCCATGGATGGTAAAAATAACATAAAAATAGGAAAACAAAATAGAGGGAGGGGACATGAAAGAAGAGGGAGAGGTCAAAACTAGGCCCTCCAAAAGGTTCCTAAGCTCTCGTGGTGTGTTTTCCTAAGTCTCTTTATATAGAAATTGGACTGGGCTTTGTTTATAGCTTTTCTATTGTTGTAATCTTCTTTTTGATAATGTAATCTCCTTCAATTATCGTTTAAATAAATCCAATATTTTCAAGATATATTTGGTTGTTATGGAGATTTAAAAATATTTAATAAGATTGATAGAGAACTATCCCATCACTCCATACTAGAAGAACTTGAGGAGGAGCCTTTAGCATTCAAAGGACGTGAAAAAATGAAGATCATGTCTTGGAGCACATTCGAAGAATAGTGTTTAGGAAAATTAGTTTATGTTTCTATGTTTTTGGACTATGGTATTTCTTTTAGAAATTAGTTTATGTTTTTATGTTTTTGGGCTTGAGTTTCTTTTAGGGTTTATAGGTTTTTTTAAACTTATGTGTCTATATTTAGAGGTACCAAAAGCTTATGTAAACACTTTTAGTCATATATTAAATTTTATTTCATTAAAGAAAGAATTTTCTTTGTTCTTGGTTTATGCATCATGTTCTTATCAAAGATTGACATCTTTGTGGAATCTTCCTTGATTTATAAATTTTATTAATTGTGACGCATCTATTACCGATTCTTATTAAATAGTGACCTCTTTATGGCAAACCTTCCTTTACTTACTAATATGCTAGATTGTGATGTATACCTTTCATGTCTATTTCGGTGTTCTTTATCTGATTTAGTCCTTTTAATCAAATTTTGTTAAATTTATTTGACATTTCAAGCGTGTTTCATAATAGTATTTGGCTTAACATTAAAACAAAAATGTGTCAAACAAAATAAATAACTCAAATACAATCCTGAAATGCATACGAAACATCAAATAAACCTAACAAAATTTGATTAAAAGGACTAAATCCACGTATTTCGAAAGATGAAGGACTAAATTGGTCCAAAGTTTTGAAATGGACTAATTCCAAAATTCACTGAAAGTTAAAGGACCATAAACATATTTAACCCAAACTTAAATGAGGACATAAATATGCACTCATCAGGTACCTAGAATCCTCCAGGGCATAAATTAAGCATTACTTGAATTGTGGCTTGACGAATGTTAGATGTGCTTGTATAAGTTTGATTCATATTTGGTTTAGTCAAATTCTCATTAAATTGGTACCAAGAATGAAATACATTATAGTTGGTTCTTCCACACAATTGGCACTAAAGTTTAGACTATAATCTTGACTAGAGTTATATCTGCCACCATGACCACATCCTCTTTGATAGTCATGTCCTTTACCTCTACCTCAATTTGAAGCTGAAAAGGTTTTCTTGCTTTAATCTAAACTTGCACGAAATTCACTTGAATATGACCTGAATCCCTTTGTCTATTCTTCACTAATCATTCTTATTTATGCATAAGGAGCCTCAATCTCGACATTAGTTAAATAGTCAATGCAAGTGTGACAGGATGCCTAACACCTTAGGTAGATATTACTTGCTAAATCAATTAAATATAAATTATAGAATTAAAATAATATATAGAAAGTTCCCAAGTGTGGGAAAAATTTAAACCTTATATTGTTAAAGTTCAAATACACAGAATCATTCTTATTATAAGTCTATAATAGAGAAAAACATCATAAATAATTATTACAAAATGTTTGTAAATAAAACTTAAAGTAAATTCCCCATAATCTGCCCTACTCTATGTCTACGCATCAACGTCTTCACCTGTATTCACATCTGCTCCTGCGTGACAAGTCACATGATCATCGCCAATCACAAATAGAAAGGGTGAGCTGAGAAAGAAAATAACATAATTATTAAATAATGAAAGTTAATCCCCACCAAATCTATCTTATGCAATTCTTAGTTCATCGACTCCTTTTTAACATTCCACCCCAATCTCATAACCTATATGAGAAAGATTCATTCATAAATTTGGTTCTTAGGGATTATCATGTTTCCACGAACCTACCCGCTCGTGGTCCAACTCTACAGACCCCCCGCCCGTAGTCCAACTCTACGAACATGCTTGCTCATAGTCCAACATGCGTGAATACCTACTATGAACCTCCCCTCTCATAGCAGCCTCAAGTGTGAGCACAAAATGTACGAACCTCCCCACTCGTATCCCCACACAAGAGTACAACCAATACAGACCTCCTCGCCCGCATCAATCACGCATTTCCAATCTCCATTACGAACCTCCCTGCTCGTAACTAATCCAGCATATCCCTAACCAACACATCAAGCCCATCCATCCAAAACCATCTACAACGGACCCCTACCCCTGCATTATCGCCTGACGCTTCCAGGCAAAATTGTGCTCCAGACCGCCTGGCGGTGTTCCCCTGCCGTCAGGCGCCACGCTCCCAGGGACCCCTCTGTTTGTGGCTTATCACCTGGCGAAAACATACTCGTCGCCAGGCGCCATACCAGTAAAGCGTATTTTTTACTGGCATAGGCACTGTATAAGAGATTCTAACACAACAAGCATCATATCTACACATCCAGAATGCCCCTTATACTTTATTACATCAATACATACCATAATATACATCATCATAGTTTCTAAACATCAATCAAAGTAAGCATTTGTGCATTTATACTTGGAGAATTTGGCATCACTTGAAAGTAGTCAAGCATACATATAAAGCATGTGATATTAGGTCCAGTATACAATCAAGCATACAATCTCACCAACATCACAACACCAATACTACTTTTGCATCCAAATACACCACACCTTATTTCAAGATTCATATAGCTCCATGACAATAAACACCTACCTAGATGCCTTAACAATTAATTGATTCATTTAGTAGATCATATATATAAGTGGAATGCTCCCAAAGCACCTGCTCCTAACATTTTAAACATGCAATTAGTCTATTATCACCAACAATACTCATCTCTTCCTTCATTTCAACAACTCAAGCCATTACAATTTCATGTAAATTCAAGACTTTAACTCATGCATCAACTCACACCAATTGAACCCTTAATCATCATACAAACATACCAAGGAATCCACTGTCAATTTCTCCATTTAGAAAGCCAAACCAGTCGTTAGCCACCATTCATTGCCTAACGGCACGCTGATACCACTAGGCGTTGCATCAGGATTATGAAATTTCCAAATTTCCTTGCACTTGGACAAAACCCTAAATCCCCCAAAAATTATGATTCGGCCTCCTAATGGCAATGGATTGCATCCAATCACATATTCACCAGAAACTTCTTATATTTAGTTAATGTAGATAATCCATATTACCATCTCGTATCCATTTCACATACCCTTAATAACCCTGATGTTTATCAAATCCCTAAATCATAAAATTAGAGAAAAAGACAATTATTATCAATCGATTATGACAAGAAACATATTAGCAAAGTCCCCTAAACTGCAAAACACTCATCCCGAAAACACCAAAAACTTATGATAAACACGTGATTCCAGCTCGTGTCGCCTGGCCGTCTTCATTGTCACCAAGCGGTTCATCACTGAACCCAGAAAAATCATGAACAATGGTTGCGTCGCCTGGCGGGCCTTCATAGCCGCTAGGTAGTTTCTGGGCAGAAACCCATAATTTACGAAAATGAGCACAAATTGAAAGAGGATTTAAACATTTAGACCAATTATCATCCAGTACAGATTTAAACGAAGATAAAACACGTAAGGACAACTCCCCTTATCTAGTTTTCTTGCTCTGAGTGCAATCCTAATGATTCTTTCTTGTCTCCAAGGCTTCAACCCTTGTCCCAACTCCACTTCCTTCCAACACTCAACAATTCTCCCAACTCACATTTTCTCAACCTCACTCACTCTCTCTTCTAATGATTCACTATGACTCTCTGCTTCCTCACTCACTAATTCATTCCAAAATAAATAAAATAATAATAAAAGTGAAGTTAATTAAAAAAATTCAAGTTTAATGGCTATTACTTGTGATTATTGCACCTGTCTCTTCTGATGATTCACTATGACTCTCTGCTTCCTCACTCACTCTATTCTCTCTCACAAATTCAGTCCAAAATAAATAAAATAATAATAAAAGCGAAGTTAATTAAAAAAATCAGGTTTAAAGGTTATTACTTGTGATTATTGCACCCCAAGTGCTACCTTTCTCGTTTCACAAGGAATTTCTACACTATAGTTCCTAGATTTTTCCTCTACTTGGCAAAAATATTAAAACACAAAAAAAATCTACTCACATTAGGCAAGATTTGAACACATCACCACACAATTATAATTCAAGTGCACAACCAATTCAAGCAATTTCATGTTTAACACTAATTCACACACATATAATGCTAATCTTACTCTTGCATTCCCAATACATATGTAAAATAAAACACAATTAAAATATCACACATTCTTAGTTTTTCCGTGAATTCCTTAAATATGTTTCTTGAGACAAAATCCTTTGATGATTGATTCTACATGTTTCATCTAGGTGAAAAAGTTATTATTGGAAATTATGAAAGAGATTGCGTAGGAGAAAGTCTAAAAGATTAATATTTTTGATACGGAAGGCATGGAAAAAAACTTATTCTAATTAATTTCATACCATGTTAGGTAATACAAATATTATTTAAAACATAACAAGATGAATTGAAGACAGAGATGAGTGAATATTCAACTTTTAGATATTATTTATTATGATTTGAAAAAAAAAATTGAATGAGAAAGAACATATAAACATTTTTAAAAGTATAACTAAATAATCAAATATGTTAAAAATACTAACTATCCATTTTCAATTTTAACTATTTTGTAGTTATCTTTTTTGACATAGTGTATTTAGACATAATAAGAAATCATTATCGCGTTTGTTCTGTTAGTCTCATCCCCCTTTAACAAAGCCCTTTTAACATTGTTTTATGCCAAGTTGACATGCCACATAAGTAGGTAAATGTTCTTTTATCTCCCATTGTGTAATCTATTTTACCCTCTTCTTCCAAATATATATAAATTTGGTCCTAAAAAATTAAACATAAAAACATATTACCAAATTATCATACCAAATCATGGTATTTTGTTTGAGAAGAGAAGTAATATTTTTGCCTAATTTGTTTGTGTTTTCCTAATTATATATTTGTTTTTTTTTTCTGTAATCGATAAGAATAAGTTTATAGATTTAGTCTCTTTAAATAAGGTTTTATATTTAAACCTCATGAAAGATGAAGAGATTAATTCAGTGGATACACTTCATTAACAAATAGTGAATCAGATCTCTTGAAAATATTAACTGTTAATTAAACTAATAGATAAACTTTATAAATAGTATGATTGAGAAAAAGAAGTCAAATCCTTTAAATAAACAAAAAAGAATTCAAATCTGTCGCTGTCACCAACGTTCACCGCCCTCACCATTCTTGCCCTTGTGATCCCCCGCGACCGTCGCTCTTGCAGTCAACTACGTTCATCACCCTCATTATCATCGATGCTCTCCATCCTCACTACCAGTCGCCCTATACGTCATACACTATGTTCTTCTACTTTTTTTTCTCCCCGATTTTATTACTTTTGCTATTTTGTAAGGAGTGTAATTGGAAAGGAAAATAAGAAGGGATTTTGTCACTCTGTCTAATTGTCCATGCCGATCAATGTAGAGGTTCCATTTGTTAAATCAGCAATGGTTCAATCATTAGTCATTAATGTTATAATAAATGCGAGATAAAAGTCTTCAAAATCTTATCTTTGACCTTTATTTATAATTTTTTTTACGTAGGCCTTTGATTAGGGTTGGCCTAATCAAGACCTAATTGCTTTTAAATTTTGATTACTGACATGTTTATCCTTAACTACTAACTAACTTGTTTATCTTAATAGTCGTTCGACGATGCTGGCTGCCCGACATTGTTTGACACATAGCCGACGTTGTTTGTATTACACATATATACATATCTCCAACATCACAACTTGAACAATCAACATATTGTTCGCTCGGCGCCGCTAAGGCAACTGGTTGCTCGTTGATACATATTTTCATATGATCAACAATTGAGGCCTTGACGACTAGACGATCAGCGTCGCTGAGGCGGGTGGCCACTCGTTGACATATAATTTCATATGATTAGAGATGTCAAAATGGGTTTCAACCCGTGAGCCAACCCGACTCACCACGGGTTCGAGCCGGGTTGGGTTGAGAAAAATTCAACTTTTTCAAAAGTGGGTTGAACTCAACCCGGCTCACTTAACCCACGGGTTAAACGGGTTCGAGTCGGGTTGATGGTGGGTTGGCCCACTTAACCCACCACCATTTTTTTACAATTTTTTTTTAATTTTTTTTTTATTTTTTTAATAATTATTTACTACTTCTTTTATATTTGTTCACAATTTAATATTTTTAAATGCTAGAATGTTGCTTAATTATATTTGAATAGTTTGAATGTTTAATTAATTTGATTGTCAAGTTATATATATATGTTGTTACTTTAATCTTTAACTATAATCTTTATAGTAAATTACTCAAGTAATCGTCTTATAAACAATTTTTTTTAAATTAGCATGAAAAAAATGTATAGTTTTTTTATTTATATTTTGTTGAATAGCATGACAGAAAATTTGTAATATTAGTCATGCTTTCTTAGATTAATGGATACTTTCTTGGAAATAATTCTTGATATATTGGTGGTGAGCATGATCAAAACATTGATTTTTGATTTTACTATGATTGTTATCTCAAGGGTTACTTAAAAATTTATTTAAATATTTGAATACTAAAAAAAAAAAAAAATTTAGGTGGGTTGGTGAGCCAACTCACTTAACCCACCAACCCGTGGTGGGTTGAGCCGGGTTACAAAATTTCTGACTCACCAGAAAGTGAGCCGGGTTGGATTCACTCATTTTCAACCCGGCTCGTGGTGAGCCAACCCGTGTGAGCCAGGTTGGCTCACTTTGACATGTCTACATATGATCAACAATTGGGGCCCTGACCCTGATGACTAACATATCGTTCACTCAGCACCGCTAAGGCTACTGACCGCTCGTTGACAGATATTTTCGTATGATCAACAATTAGGGCCTTAACGACTGGCATCTCGTTCGCTCGACATCCCATTGCACTGATCCTCACTTGATTAGGATATGTTCTACTGGCTCGTACTTGTTCAAAGGCAATTAATTCCCAGGGAAGCTGTTGTGCACCAATCATTGACTCATGCTGACTCATCTATTTGGATTTTTCTTGTTTATGCAAATTACTTTGGGCACTGATCGGTGTTTAGTTGGCCGATTGGCCCATACGGTACAGAAAGGAATTGGCATAGGTATCTTCAACGATATAGGTGTTGAAGTGGAAGGAGGAGAAGAAGGGATTGTAGCAGTTAAGTGCAGGAGGAGGATGACTACAATGACGACGATGACGAGAATAAACCCTAGAGTGAAGTTGTGTCATAGGAAAATAGAATGCTCAAGAGTAAGAGTTTAAACTAACATTTGGTCACATTTTTAACACTAATTTAAAATAAAAAATACCAAGTTAAATCCTTTATATAAAATGAAAACTAAATTAAGGAAAAAAAAGTTAAATCATCACATTAAATAAATCTCACAAATATTAAAATTAAATAATTCAACCTGATATTTAAGTTTTATAAAACTATTAGAAATTATTATCTACACATGATAAGATAACGTTAGCGAATTTCTCCTTCTTTCATATGTGTAATATACCACTTTCACCTTGCACCACTTAAACAAAAGGTATGGAAAAACTATATCTTCTTGGTTAATAACAATAACGACCCATATGTCTACGGTTTAGAAAATAACCTTAAAACACAATAAATAGTTCAGACAACGGAATTGAAGAGTTAAGACTCTTTATCACTGCTAAAATCCACTTCTACTAATTTTAATATCAAACAATACACATGAAACTAAATTCGTAAACCAATGAATAAATTTATCATTTAATTATTTTTTTAGAATCAATTACACATTATACCACATAATTTTCATCGAATATTTGCTACACATATTACCATTAAACTTTCCAAATTTTACATATTTTAATGTTTTATTAAATGTATAACTGAATATAGTGACGTGATTAAATAAAACAAAACATCATTTATAAAAGGTTACATGACGAAATTATATTTTTGTTAAAAATTAAAAAAGTACGTAAATAACTCCAATATTAACATGAAACACATTCAACATGTTAAAAGAAATCAACGTAATTGGACTGAAAAAAATTATATTTTTTTACTTTTAAAGTTTAGAGACCAAAATTTATAAAAATTTCGACTAGGGACGAATTTTAAATTTTGACCAAAATTCAAAGATTAAAAAGATACTTAACTTATTTTTTTATAATAAAATATATGAAATAATAAAAAAATAAGTAAAGAAATATATAATTAGGTAGTACTTTACTTTATCTTAATTAAAGAAAAGATAGAAAATACTACACCCAAATTCATAACTATTTTAATCTATTTTTAAGAGCATCCAATGCTGTGTGCTGCAAGACGCCACCAACTTCGAACCGAAGCGCGTGTCTTTATTGGTGATGCTGCTGCGCACCGTTTTTGACGGGCCCACTCGCAATGCACAACCTGGAGACAGAACTAAAAGACCTGTTGTGTGGACCACAGCAATAGAACAGGGGTATTTTTGGCATTGCACCGACGACAAAAAGTTTGTTAACGGCTATTTGAGGTACGATTTTGTTCCATTTTGCACCTACCATATTTCTCCTCTTTTACACGTGTCTCTCACCCGTGCCTCACCGCGCATTCCACCAAACTTACTATATTCCTCCTCTTTTACACGTGTCTGTCACCCGTGCCTCACCGCACATTTTCATTCTTGTGATGGAAGAGAAAAAGTAGATTAAAAACATTGACATGATAAATGATTTATGAATTTTGAAGTGCAAATTTATATAAAATATTAAAATTTAATGATTAAAAATATTTTGTGTATCCTTGTTTGAAGTGATGGAGAAAAATATGAATAGTATAATAGTTTTAAGTTTATATAATTTATATTGCGTAAGATATTATTAAATATTAAAAAATTTAAAAGAAAAAAATGTTTTTTTAAGGCAATTGAACATATTTTGCCTCTATTTAACAAAATATAAACACAAATGTGATAAAAATAAACCATTATAGACAATTATGACTTAACATTTTATGTTATGAAAAAGAGACAATAATAAATAAAATGTTTTAAAGATAATATGCAAAGGAAAATGATATTTTAACCCACTTTTTTTTATCTATTTTTAACCTATTACTTCAATCACCATTAGATTATTTATTTTGATTCTTTTTAGTGATATGATGTGATGATCTAATAGTGATTGAAGTGATGTGTTAAAAGTAGGTAAAAAAAAGTGGGTTAAAGTATCATTGTCCATATGCAAAACCCGTTTGAATTTATATTACCGTAAAAATTTAGGATGATACAAGCGAGTGACTTATTTATTTTAGTAAATTTAAAATTTTAATTTAATTAAGTTTTAAGTTTCATGTATATATTTTTAAGTTTTTTTTATTAAGAATTAAAAATCTTAATAATTTTTAATTGAGTCTTTAATATTTAATTTTTTATTCGTAAAGTGATATAAATTATCCAATTATTTTGTATTATTGTCTCTTATATTAAAAGTTGTGAGATTTTGTAATATTGAAATAATAAAAATAATTACATGAATTGTAATACTTTTTGTTAATTACAACATTTTCAAATTAATTTCATATTATTTAATCAATATTTGTAAATGTAATTAATATTATTTGCAAATTTTTGTTTTAAAATTTTATATTTTAAAATAAAAGGTTTTAAATAAAATTTTATCTTAAAAAATTTAATTACTTTATTTAAACAAAATATTTAAAAATAAAAATTAATTAATTAGAAATAGTTTAAATATCATATATTTTGTATCTCTTAAAATTTTTGGAATCCATCGTCTAAACACAATGTAAACAAAATTTACCATTACATCAGATGTTATAGAAAACAAAAATTGCATATCGATAGTACTTTTATTTAGTTAGCCAAACTAAGTTCTACCATATCATATCACATTTTCCTCTATAATATATTCTCTCCTAGACTATATAAAAAAAAAAAAAAAAGTGTCC
>Ga0209589_1003543_pt1 | contig 27250 bp, 15 predicted proteins | sample CowpeawhiteBW_FD_187525 | JGI IMG/M metagenome (GOLD analysis project Ga0209589, IMG submission 187525) | Root nodule microbial communities of legume samples collected from California USA - Cow pea white BW (SPAdes) (version 2) | ecosystem: Host-associated > Plants > Roots > Nodule | place: USA...
TTTGGTGAATTTGGGGAATCAATATTTTGTAACCGATTATGTTATAAATAAGAGAGTTACTCCCATGGTCAAGGGGAGAGTTTTTCGGCCTAAGCAAGCTATAAAACTTTCATATTGTTTTGGTGAAAAATTATCTCTCATTTTTCTGAACCAGAACACATAGTTATATTATATGGAACACACTCATACATAGGATTACGTGAGAACCTTATCCGTAGTTGGTTTTTTTCTTTTTATAAATACATTCCATTAAACAGAAAGTGATTAACTTGGTAAATTTGAACTTTATATGTCTTTTAGAGAATCCAAAACCAAATTCCTTCTGCATCAGCATCTTTTCATATTATAGTGTTGTTATTTTGGTATTTTGTTGATTTTACTTTGTATGTCATGTCATGTAGTAGTTGTTAACTAGACGATGGTGTTATTACGTCAAGCATCAACAATTATAGTAATAGCTTTACCTGCTAAGACGTTGATGGATCTATCGGTGCAGAGATGCCATGTACTCTCTTGCATAATTCTTCTGTGAGAATCGAGTCCCTTGGCTTTTCTGGATCCTCCAGCGTTTATCGTTAGATAAAATTATCATCGGTAAGAGTGTGATTTTTCTTAAATGTCATGATTCTACTGTGATTCAATTTATAGAAATGGATCTTTATTAGTTTGTAAGGTGTCATGACCCTTTCAAAAAATTTTATTTTTTATTTTAAATATATTTAGTATATATATATATATATATATATATATATATATATATATATATATATATATATATATATATATATATATATATTATTGATATAAATTAAATTAGATAATATTTATCTTTTTATAAAGTATAATATTTAATGTTAATAAATAATAAATTTTAAAATCAAATATAATAAGGAATAAAAATATTTATTAAGATATTTTTATTTGTTCTCTCTCGCTCTCTTTTATCATTCTCAAATATTTAATTTATCTACTCCTTTTACATGTCTTTTTTTGTTTTTGAAAAAAAATTAAATTCAAATTCATTATTTCTGTTCTTATTTCCCATCCGTTATCACTTCTTACAAAAAAAAAAAAACTAACTTTCTCTTGTATTTTGAGAATGAAATATTAGTTTAATATTTGATTTTTTTTTTCAATCTCAAAATTGTTTTTGTATATTTATTTTTTTATGAATATAAAAGGAAAAGTGATGTAATATATGTTTTTTTCATTACCATCTTTTAATTGGAATTTGATTATCATAAGTTTTTCTATTAGTAATTAGGTCTCTCAATTTTAAATTAGATTTTGATAAATTATTTTTTAGTCTTATTTTTTTTTAAGAAAATAGGTATATTGATTAAGAATAAAATAATAGATTCATTTTTCAAAATAATAGAAAAATGATTAACTAATTAATATTCTTAGTTATATAAAAAATTATATTCTTTTTTCAAATGCATACGTAACTTATAGAATAATGTTAATAATTTCAGTGTCAACAATATTTTAAGAAAGATAAAATGGATTAGTCTTATTGTGGATCGAAGAAAAAATGTTAAATAAAATTAATTATGAAAATTTAATAAATAATTTTGAATAAAAAAACTTAAAAATAAATTTAAAATAAAATACCTCTATTTTAAAGTTTGTTTTAGGCCGTCAAAACTCTTGAGTTGTAATATTATTTAAATTGTTATTATTTTGATACTTTTTTTTGGACATAGTGGTATTGTGCTTGGCAGTGTCTTACTCTCGAAAAATTATTTTGTATTTTGTTTAATATTTGGTAAGTCTATATTTCAAATGTTATGTTACCAAAATTTTGGAAAATTGTATGATATATTTTAGTTGATGACTTTTTTATTTCTCATCTGATATTTAGTATAAAAATCAAGTATTATCTAATTTGGAATGGTGTTGAGTTAATCCAACACACACCTGGCGAATATGAAAGAAGCGGAGAAAATATGGAATTTATATAACTTATTGTTGATCATGATAAGGAAGATTTAAATGTATTGAAATGTTTAATTTGAAGAAGATTAGATGTTGAAGGAAATAATAAATGGTAACGTTTTTTATTCAAACAAGGATGATCAATTTGAGGACATTATTTATGATGTTGAAATATTATTTTTGTAAGAATATATATATATATATATATATATATATATTTATATATATATATATATATATAGAGAGAGAGAGAGGGAGGGAGAGAGAGATAAATAAATAAATAAATAGATATCTAACTATGAAAACACTTTGTCTTATTGATTCAACTAACTTCATACAATTTTTAGTGTTAGTGGTAATAAGATACTTTGTCCATATGTATAGAAATGTATAAGTATATAAATATAAATATATATATATATATATATATATATATATATATATATATATAAATAATTATATATTATATATATATATATATATATATATATATATATATATATATATATATATATTAATGATTCGATATTATATATACATAAAAGAGTTTTTAGAATTGAAAGAGTGTGTCAAGTATGAAGTTATTATCATGTTACAAGATAAAAAAAACAATGATAATATCATAATAATTACATTACTATATAAAATAATTTTAATTTATTTATACTATTTTTTAATATATTCTATGACAGTAAATAATTATAAATTATAAATAATTTTGATTTAAATTAATCAATTATATATTAATAGAAAATGGTTTAAATTATTATTTTATAAATTGCAATTTGGTGCCGGTTGTGTAAATAGTTATCATTGATGGTTTAATATAACAAGGATTGAAAAAGTTATGATTTTCAACTATATTTCAGCCACCATAATTAAAAAAAAAAAAATTATAGCTAAAAGGAATATTCAGAATTATAAAATGATCTAGATTGTTTGTAATTTGGTGACAGTTGTGTAAATCATTTTAATATAACGATTATCATAAAAAAAATCATTGAAAAGAAAAGTTATAGTTTTCAATTACAACTTCAGCCTGGATAATTAAAAATCATAGTTGAAGGGAAAAAAATATTTGTTTTATTTATTTGAAGAAAAAAATAAAACCAGAAACGTCTCCTTTGTTTTCACTTTCCTCCTTCCCAACTAAACAGAAGCTAAAGATATCTCATATCTATAAAATCTCTGTGGAATAGCCAAGCTTTAGCACGGACGGAGAATATTCACCTCGTTGCCCAACATTCTCTACAAATGTTAACATATTAATAAATGTTTCGATAGATTTAATAAGTTTCACGTCGTTTAGATAAGGAGTCGAGTTAAAATATAGTTTAAATATTTTTTATTTTTTCAATCTTATGTGATATTTCTTAAAAATAAAAGAAGTAAATATTTTTTTTGTCTTTATTTTTGTAGTGTTTGTTGCGGATGGTCTTCATTTTCACCAAATGTTTAAAATTGTCATCATTTTCGCAATTCGTATTTAATTTAGTTTTTTTTTGTGACACCTTACATTATACTAGGGTATATTACGTGTATTGTACATGTGTAGTAATTAGATATTTGGGGATGAATATGTGAGCTAGGGTTTTGAGAATAAATTATTGGACAGTTGGTCAATTGCTGCAATCTTCTTCCTCCATTCCCAATTTGTGTTGTTGCAATCTTCTTCTTCCTGCAATCCTATGTCACAGTCCAATCTTCTTCCTTTACATATGGTTGTAATCGTTGGAGGCAATAATATTGTAGTAATTCGTGCAATGTTGGTTGTTCAACGATAAACCCTAGCTCACATATTTATCTCCAAATATCTAATTACTACACATGTACAGTACACGTAATATACTCCAATACAATGTAATACAATATGTACAATGTTCTGTTACTGATTTAAACGACATCACATAAAAAGACTAAATTAAACACGAATTGTGAAAATGAGGACCATTTTAAATATTTGGTAAAATTAAGGACCATTCGCAATAAACACTACGAAAATGAGGATCATTTTAAACATTTGGTAAAAATGAGAACCATATACAACAAACACTATGAAAATAAAGACGAAAAAAGTATTTAAACCAAAATAAAATTGTGACGAAACTCCACTCAAAAAATACCTCGGGTCGAAACAATATGCAGAAACTTATGAAAGTGATTAGTCGTTGTTGTTTGGTTTTATGTGAGGCATGCATATGCATGAACAGGATAATGAATCGAAACTTGAAATGAATGTATAGTACTTTGTAATATCCCCATGGTTATCGGTTTAAGCTTCAAATAGCATGTGAATGCATAGATATATGAGCTGGAGAAACAAAACAATGTATTGAATTTCTTCAGAATCTAAGGTACAGTTCTACGACAAGATATAACTTTGGAGTTGGGTACAACTTATAAATACAATGGATTCTCTGCTACCAAGTTCAAACTATATTGGAATCTATGAAAATACAATGGCGGTACAATTATTATCTATTATTAGTTTTTATACCCAATCTTTCTTTCTATTTTATCCTGTTAAATTGGAGAATCTAACTACAATTTTCTCTAACCAATTTATGAATTAGTCATTATTTAGATAATTGGTCTGAATTATATGTCAAATTTTGTCGTTGACTATTCTATGAATTAGTATTATTTAGGTAGTTATATTATTGGGCTGAAATATGTCAATTTTATCGTTGACTATTTTTTAGGTAGTTATGATCGAAGAACAACTTTGTCTGACTTTCTTAGTTTTCCACAATATTTTTCTGAGGAATTTTCTCCACAACAAAAAGAATTCGACCTTTCCTTAATGTACCCATACCCTCTCACTATTAATTGATACAAAATATGTTGCAATTTTGTCTCTTTGATGAATATTATCTAGTTTTTTATCAAAAAATATTATCATTTGGTATAGATGTAACATCCCGTTTTCATAGTTTTTAAACTATTAAACAAAACATTCAAATTTTAATAGTTCAGAAACAGGTGATAACATAAGTCAGCATAATCTAATACAGTCATCCAAAAGAAATGCGTACACTGATCAACATGAACAGCCACATCACTAAAGGTTACAAAACGCCCTAAACACATACTAAAGAAACAGGTGGCTACTACAGCTGTGGAACGTCTAGGAACTCTCTCCACGTCGGTCCGGGAAAGGTGTGCCTTCACCTGCACTTTTATCTGCTCACGCCATCCATTAATGACGATCATTGCAAAGAGAAAGGAGACACACAGAACACAACAGAAACTAAAAGGGTAAGCTAACTGGACACAGAGTAAATCAGGCAATTGATATTTTTATACTACCACAGGAATATACTTTTGTTACACAATCAATTAAAATCAATCCAAATTAATCCTAGTCATAACATCACACCTCATTCTAGACTCGATATCCGGATTATGTAAGTGGCATTGGAGCTCTTGGTGATCTGCACTTGAAGTGGTTCCTAAACTCTGCAGAGTCTTAGGCACAAGGGGTATTCACCCAACCACTCTCAAGGTAAATCCCATCACCTCTATGATGGATCGGAATCATAGACCAGGACCTCCTGCTACTTCCCCCGACGTAATCCATCACACTCTACTTGAGTCTTAATGGTTACTGGAAGCGTCAGGATATCACCAATCTGAGTCCTCATGCCCTTACATTCACTAAACCACATACTATAGGATTTCCCTTGAAATCCTAACTATAACATGCTCCATTCACATCACATTCACACCCAAGGTCTGCATACAATTTACTATGCATAAAGATCTCATACAATTATCAACCCTCATCATCTTAAAGCAAACAATCAAACATCAAGGAAGCAAAACAGTGGAAGAAAACAATCTTCAGCAGGGGATCTCACTTAGGCTAGAGGGTCTCGCCTAAGCTAGAGAGGTTATCTCGCTTAGGCGGGCTTCCCTCGCCTAGGCGAGAGCCCTTACAGTGGTAAAAAGAAGCTCTGGACGAATTCTCGCTCAGGCGAAGCTGGCTCGCCTAGGCGAGAGGTTATCTCGCTCAAGCGACTCCAGCTCGCCTAGGCGAGACTTCGCAAATTGACAGAGGTGAGTTTCTGGTATTTTCGCTCAGGCGAGACCAACTCGCCTAGGCGAAACTACCAGAAAATCCTCCCTGTTCTGCACATGCAAACTCGCTCAAAAGCCATTCCCACTCAATTTCATATGTTAACAGTCTCAAACAACAATTAAACAAGCAATCATGCAGTTAATGCACTCCCAAACACAATTCACACCAAAATGAGTTACAAAGTTAGCTTCCCTTACCTAATTGTCAAAAATCCACTTAGTAGAGTCAAGAATTGGTCAAGGCAGCAGAAGGTTCAGTTTGACCTATGAGAATTTATCACTATAACAGGGAGAAGAAGGAATTACATGATCAGGTTCGAATTTCAGAGATAAATTCGCGAATTCTAGCTGGACCTAAACCCAATTGAAGATATAACTCACCTAGAGGATGGAAGCAGAGGAAGGAACTGCGGAGGGTCTTGTTGGCTGGCCCTTCCAGAGTCTGAATGTGAAAAGATAGAAGCTATGAGATGGTAGCTCAGAGGAAAGGGAGGAGGAGAGGGCTGTGTTGCAGAGAAAATTGAGAGAATGTGGAAGAGGAAGAGAAGTACTTCTGTTTTTAGAAAGAAATAAAAGAGGGGCATCACAATAGAGGCATCAACTTTGTTTTATACGAAAACAATTTTTCATGGTTATGATTTTGACCAAAATTAGGAAAAATAATTTAGGGTTATTTTATCATGTAATGTCATCCACCATGTGCCAACCCAGCATTCGAAGATATGTTTAATTTGTTTCAAGGAGAGTAAATTTGAAGAAGATAAAAACTAAAAAGAGAAAGAAAATGAAAAGTAAGATTATTTAAATAAAAAGAAACAGAGTGAATGAGAAGTGAAGGAAAATAAACAAAGTTGTAAAAATTTGTAAAAGATTTAATTAGATATAATAATTTTAAGAAAATTTATAAAATAACTAAATTATTCATAATAACTATTTTAAATATTTAACTTATATATTATTATTTTTAATTACTTATAATATTATATAATACGTATCGGTAAAAGATTATGTTATATGAAATTGATTTTCCAGTTTTTTCTTCACATATTTGAGGCTAGACAAAAACGTCCTCGCTCACAAGTTCATCCACAACTTTCATTACATACATATCAACAACATACGCAAAACAATAATTTTTTTTGTTATTATTCTTTTATGTACAAAACTACTTTAATATAAATAGAGCCTTAATGTTTTTAAGAGAATTCGAAGTTTAATTAGAAGTTTGTTGTGCAATACAAAATTAAATACATTAGAAAACATGCTTATCATTAAGTAAATATTCTAAATTTATATGTGATTTATGAATAATTTTTTTAGAAAAACAAATGATAACATCAAAATATTATATACACTGTTGTTATTATTTTATTATAATTATTTGCCCTAATGGCTTCATGACCCAAAAACTATTTTTTTAGACCCTAAGTTTTAACTAAAACTATTAAAAAATATTGACTAATCATATTTAAAAAAGAAGTCAGTATATAAATTTACTTAGCTAGTTAGAATATTTTCAATTGATAATTGAATTACATATACCATTTTGATTAAACAATTGAACAGCTACATGTTATCCACAACACAACCGGCCAACTAATTTACAACTATTAATTAGAAGTATTTAAAATTATGTCTTTAAGGGGAACATTATATATATCTATGCTAGTATTGGATAAAAAGAGACAAAATGAGGTTTTAAATTGATTGCAACTCACCAAATTTGATACATACATATCCGTATATATATATCAATTAATTTTAAAGGCTTATTTTTTATAGGTTTATATTAAAAAAAATGATATTATTACTGTTAAATGCTATAATTTAGCAATTGACCAACATTTAATGTTTAAAAGTTAAATAAAAATTCTATACGCTATAATTAAAATCTTGGTTCATCTAACATAATAATAACTGTAAAATCTAAATAACTTCATGCTAAATACAATTATGAACTTTGACACATTCATTGTTTAATATGTATAAATAATTGTGCTTTACACATTCATTATTTGAAGTTTTTATATTTTAATTTTTTTGTGATTTTTTTAATTCTAAGAAAATAAAAAATATATATATTTGGTTCAAATTTTCTAAAAACAGTTGATAAAGAAGCTTCTATAAAAATTAGATATTTTAATAATGTTGTGCTTATAGATAATTAATATACTTAGAACATCTCAGTAAACATCAAAACAAATTAACACAATTAAAAAAACAAATGATTGAATAGTAAAAGAATTTTTTAAAGGTTAATTGAATATTAAAATTAGTTTTTTCTTTGAAAAATACACATTATAATTGTTAAAATTAAATTCATAAATACATGTTGAATAAAACCATGAACAAAATGTAAATAAAATTTAAGTTTCTTACTAAAATAATATATTTTTTCTTATTATATTAAAGACAAAAATATATTAATACTTAATGTATTGAACTAATATTTATTCATAATAAATTAAAACCTAACAAGATGACTCTAAATAATCTATATATTCGTATATTAAAGGTGATTGATAGTATTATTTATCCTTTAGTAAGAAGGTCTTAACCGAGGAAGTTGCTCTCCACGTACCATATTGAAATGTGATTTTATTTTAGGAGAAAAGTGAATAGATTTAAGTCACATAGACAATAAGTATAATTTGGAGGATTAGGTTGCATAATGATGAGCATAAGAGATAGAAAACATTATAGAATATGTGTCACTACATAAAAAAAACATTTGTTTAATTTGGGGCACGTGTCTCTGTCTTTCTGGAAAGCCACGCTCAGCCGAAATACATATATATCCTGTAAAAAAAACATAAAAAAAGTTAATTCATTTCTCAATAAAATAACATTAATTTATACATAAATCACTCCACAGATGCTTCTTATTGTCTTCTGTTTGCCACACGTAACCTGCACAATAATAACCCAATACGAGTTCATCACATCAGCGTTGAACAGCACCAACACTACATTTATTTGCAGAATTCTTGAGCAAAAAACAATTGTTCTAAAGAAGCTATAGTTATATTTATAGAGATAATATACTTAGCAACTCTATGATAATTAAGTCAAATATAATAGTTCAGCTAAAAACTACTGTCTACGCTTTAAAAGTTATCACCTAGCATTCTTTTGGAAAAATAAAAAAACATAATATTGACAATGAAATGAGAAAGTAATTATTGTTGTATCTTAATTTTAGTAATCATACTTAGATAAACAACATAATTTAAAGGATATTAAACATACATATAGAATAACTGTTGTTTGAAGCACTTTGGAATTGGAAATAGAATAAGTGTGAAAAAAAGCACGTCCTAATGCATTTTGGTTTTGGAGCTGATGTTTGCTTAAAAAAGAAATTGGACTTAAAATGAGAGATTTGAAAGATCGTGAATTTTGGTTATATTGATGCTTTTTCATAATTATACTTATCGGAAGGCTTTGGGGTTGGTCGGTTTGACCCATTGTATTAGGATATAACTTCTTGAATGTTTTGCTCTTTCAGCTTTTATATAATGTATCTATGAGTTACTAGTAAGTTGATATTATTTCAAAGAAGATTTATATTTATATAATTAATAACAATCGATATTCGTTCAAATTTCTTTTTAGTATTAGTAGTTGGACTACCTTCAAAATTTCAGTTAGAGATTCATTTATACAAGTTATGCACGATAATCCGTAATTATTCAGCGATCCAGCAACTTTTAGACAGTGTCAACAGTTGAACTATCCACAAGATTCTACCTTGAAGTCCACTTACGAAAATATGTATAACATCGATTTATTAACTATTGGTCAGTTCCTCCTTTACTATTTCCGCAAATACACTATCTCCAAGATTTTACCCTAGTGTTTTCTTGTATAATTTATGTGTGACTAAATTTGAACTAATTATTATAAGTAGTATATTAAACTAAACTTTCAAATCTATAGTTTTTTGATAAAAAGAAAAAAAAAACTGAATTTGACTATTAAACTACTTTTAAAACTAAACTACACTATAAATATACATTAAAAACTAAACCATTTTTCCAAACTAAACTATTCAACTATGGTCATCTCTGAACATTAATTCAAATTCTTTTTTATAATTTGACTTAAAAATACATACATTACGTTAACTCATAATGTTGTATTTAAGAGCACAATGCAATAATAGGCATGCCAAAGTTTAGTAGTTTAAAAGAAAACCTATTCTGAATCAAATTAAACTATCAAGTACTTATTTAAAAATATAAACTGAGTTAAATTAAAATATGAAGTAAAACATACTGAACTAAACTAGTTAGTTTCAATAATAGTGAATTGGACTAAACTATTTACAAGTTTAGTTAACTATTTCTACATTATTAACAGTCTAAGCTATTTATTTTTGCTGAACTAAAACTAAACCAAAACATAATTACTCTAACAAACTTATTTTTTTTCTAAAACTGTTATCGTCACTGATCCCTCCTAAAGTGGTATCTTTGGAAAATATTGAGGAAATTTTGGCTAGCTTTGACTTGGAACATATTTGGAATGTTGAGAAACATGATTTACTTTTGGGAGATGAGGTGTTGGAATTGAATTTTTCTTGCTTTGGTGCTGTGTAAAATTTCTGCACTTGGATAATGTTGGATGAATGAAACAATGCATTTAAAGTGTGATATGGTGTTAAATGTTTATTACCAAACTGTTCCGTTAGGGTATTTACAGAAAGAAGGAGGGTATATTGGTCCTGTTGAAAATAACGAATAACAGTTAGCAACGTTCCCTAGGCAAAGCCGCCTAATTAATTACTCAAACCCATTCATCTTTTTCTTTTCAGCCATTTTCATTTAATAACAATAATATATATTTACATTAAAAAATAAAAAAAAAAAGAAAAAGAAGAAGAAGAAGCAGGAGTGTGCATGATGTACACACACAACACACCATCGTTTTCTCTCTCTAATCTCTATCCATCTGGCTTGTATTATGAGCTGTTGATATGCCTCCACCCCACCAAAAAATACAAACACCATTGCAACCACCAAAACGCAGAGCAAAAGCAAAGGCAACCTAGAAAACCAACGTAATTCTACACAGAATCTCATCATCACTCATTCACTCAACGTTTCAGTTGTTATTGGTAATGTGCAGGGGGTGCGAGTGAGTTTACATTGTAAATGCGTTGATCACCACAAAAATGCGTCAAGAAGTTGTACAGGAGGGCAGGAGCAAAACCCCAGACGCGGCGGCGGAGAGAGAGATTTACAGGGTAAAAGCCGGGAACCGAAGAGTGACGCCGAGCGAGGAGGAATCGGAGGTGAGTAGCAGGAGGGTGGAGAAGCGGTTGCCGAGCGGTGACGTGTACATGGGGAGCTTCTCGGGCAACGCGCCTAGCGGATCGGGGAAGTATCTGTGGAGAGACGGGTGTATGTATGAGGGTGAGTGGAAGAAAGGGAAGGCGTGCGGGAAGGGGAAGTTCTCGTGGCCTTCGGGAGCCACCTACGAGGGTGAATTCAAATCGGGTAGGATGGAGGGGTTTGGGACCTTTACCGGATCCGAGGGCGAGACGTACTGCGGGTCCTGGAGCTCCGACCGGAAGCAAGGGTACGGGCAGAAGCGTTACGCCAACGGGGACTTCTACGAGGGGTTGTGGAAGCGGAACGTGCAGGAGGGGGAGGGGAGGTACGTGTGGAGAAACGGTAACGAGTACTACGGGGAGTGGAGGAACGGGGTGATTTGTGGGCGGGGTACTCTGATTTGGGCCAATGGGAATCGTTACGAGGGGCAGTGGGAGAACGGGGTTCCCAAGGGGCAAGGGGTTTTCACTTGGCCCGATGGGAGCTGCTATGTTGGGTGCTGGAACAAGGACCTTAAGCTGCACCAGCTTGATGGAACCTTTTACCCCGGGAGTGGTGATAATCTCACCGTAACTATGAGGAAGAGGTCTTCTGTTGACAGTTCCAGAGCGAGTGGGGTCAAGAGTTTTCCCCGGATTTGCATCTGGGAATCCGAGGGTGAAGCGGGGGATATAACCTGTGACATCATCGATAATGTGTCCTTGTTGTATCGGGATGGGAGAGAATCCGGGTCGGATCGGGGACTTGTTAAGCCTTTTCGACGGAATCCTTGTTGCTTTTCCGGTGAGGTGAAGAGACCTGGCCAGACTATCTCTAAGGGGCATAAGAATTATGATCTTATGCTTAAACTGCAACTGGGTATAAGGTGGGTTTATATTTAACTTTTCTGAGTTTATTCTTTTCATTATTTGCGGTTTAGTGAATCTATGTTCATGGATTTTGGTTTTTGTGTTGTTTCCTAGGTACTCTGTTGGGAAGGAAGCTTCCATTTCGCGAGGGCTTAAATCGAGCGATTTTGAACCCAAGGAGAAGTTCTGGACTAGGTTTCCCTCCGAAGGATCTAAGATTACGCCACCGCACCAATCGGCGGAGTTCCGCTGGAAAGACTACTGCCCTATGGTTTTTAGGTATAGCCTTTTCGTTTTTTGCTTTATCATTTTATCCTATAGACACAATTGGTTAGATAATTTTTTTAAACCCTAACACTGCAATGATAATTACATGCTCAATCTTTGGGGAATACTGTTAAGAGTTTCATTGCAGCTTTTTTCTGCTTCTTGTTGACTGGATTCTGTTTTTGTATTGCAGACAATTGAGGAAGCTATTTCAAGTGGACCCTGCGGATTACATGTTGGCCATATGTGGGGATGATGCCCTCAGGGAGCTTTCTTCTCCGGGGAAAAGTGGAAGCTTTTTCTACTTGACACAGGATGACAGGTTTATGATAAAGACGGTGAAGAAATCCGAAGTCAAGGTTAGATGCATTTCTTTTAGATTCTCTGTTTAAATATGAAAAATCCTTCTATGTTTAGTAGCATACTTAATGGATGTGTTTTTATTTCAAAGAGCCTAGTTTCTGCTCCAAAGCAGTATATAGTTAAATCCCTTTTATCATCATACCATCAGAATTTATTTATCTCTGGAGAGATCCATTTTTGCTTTACTTTTGAAATTTATTCAAATCAGTTATTAATTTTTGTCCTTCTATGAACTTTTCTGCTACTATAAATCCTTGGCTTGGTTGTTATCTTTATTAATGCATAACTTTGGCAACGATGACATAACTTTCAGGTGCTTCTTCGGATGCTCCGAAGCTATTACCAACATGTTTCTAAATATGAGAACTCACTTGTTACAAAGTTCTATGGAGTGCATTGTGTCAAACCAATTGGAGGCCAAAAGGTATATATCTTCAAAGATAAGTTGTTTGCTGTTTAAAGCAGTAGTTCTATGTGCCTGAGTGCCTAATTGTTGATGTTGAAATCCAGACACGCTTTATTGTGATGGGCAATCTGTTCTGCTCGGAATATCCAATCCATAGACGATTTGACTTGAAAGGATCTTCCCATGGCCGGACAACAGATAAAACCAAGGAAGAAATTGACGAAACCACCACCCTCAAGGACCTGGATCTCAATTTTGTGTTTCGTCTACAAAAAAGTTGGTTCCAGGATCTAATCAAGTATGCAGTTTACTTTTTGTTTTATTTAACACTTTCATGGCTGCTACTTGGCAATGAATAACCATGCATATATGTTGATTTAATCTTATCTCGACATTATGTGCAGACAAATTGAGCGAGACTGTGAGTTCTTGGAGGCTGAGGGAATTATGGATTACAGTCTCTTAGTTGGCCTTCATTTTCGTGATGATAATACGTATGAAAAAATGGGATTGTCACCGTTTCTTTTGCGCACAGGTATAGATCCATATTTCACTTCAGTGCTGATAGTACAGAATGTTTACATGACAGTAACTGTGTATGAGTAATTTTGTTGTTCTTGCTTTGCTTCTTTTAGGAAAGTGGGAGGATTCTTATCAGAGTGAAAAGTTCATGCGTGGTTATCGCTTTCTGGAAGCAGAGCTGCAGGATAGGGATTGGGTTAAATCTGGTCGGTATGTGAAAAAAGTTCACTTCCTTTACCCTTTTTTTTTTTAAGTTGATGGAATAATCGGGCTTGGTAACATCTGTATCCAATGTCTGACTGTACAGTGTTTTACTTGAATCAGTTTTAGTTCACCATTCAGAACCTAAGAATACGCGTGCTTGTATTTTGTACACATTGCCGTCTTACTGAAAAAGTAGATAAGAACTCTTGAATTGTTGTAGACCTGCTGAATTGACGACATTCATGAAACATAATAATTTCACCTTTGCAAGTAGTTTGAATCATCGTAGTGTGTAGTTGGGGATAGAGTAGCAGGAAACAGTTGTTTGTGGGGGATACATCACACATGCATTTTGTGGTCCTTACTCTCTTTAAAAACAATTTGGAGTGCTTAATTTAATGTTGACCCGGTTATTATGTGCTCTGGTCATTGGATTTTTCTCCTTGGATATTTTTTCATATTTATCTTGTGCATGTTCTGTTCAATTTTCATTCAGTATTTATCTTATGTACTATAATCCAATACTCCATCCATCTTATACATATATCTGTTGATGTTTCAGGAGATCATTGATTAGATTAGGAGCCAATATGCCAGTGAGAGCAGAGCGCATGGGTCGGAGGAGTGATTTTGATCAATACACCCCTTGTTGCAGTGGTGAAACTTACGATGTTGTTTTATATTTTGGAATTATTGACATTCTGCAAGATTATGATATCAGCAAGAAACTGGAGCATGCTTACAAGTCTTTACAGGTTGACCCATCATCAATCTCAGCCGTTGATCCAAAGCTCTACTCAAAAAGGTTCCGGGATTTTGTGGGTAGAATATTCATTGAAGACCGGTAATAGTGAGTAAAAAAAGTTTCATCTGAAGTATCCAGAAAATAGCTGACAAACAGATGAGTGTTTCTGCGGCTGTGACCAAGAGAGATCACCTGAATGCAGGTTGTTTTCATGGCTGAATTTTGAAGAAGCACAGCCATGATACTGAAGGCAGGGAAATTGAAATGATCTGTCTTTTTTCTCTTGTTTTTCCTGTGAAAGGGGTTGGGTTTGTGGATTCTTTTTGTGGGCACAAATAGGATATGAATATGATGTGAAAAATTATAGATAGAGGAGACTTGAAAGTGTTTCTCAAATGATTGGATTCACAGTGCGTGGATAGTTTGTTAATAAAGAAAGTGTACAGTTCATTCAGAAAGCATAGATGGTAGAAGGGTATTGTTTTAAAAATAATGGTAATATTGACTATTTTTTTCTCTCTCTCTCTCTTTTTCCTGTCAGTTGGGCGGTTTCTTGTTCGATGTTAGAGATATTTTGGAGACAAGGTTGTGAAGTGGAGGGCCATTAGCGCATAGGGATTTCTCCCTCACAACCCAAGTCATTTACTTTTTTAATATAAAATAAAAGAGTAAAGGTGACTCAGCTCTATTATACGGTGCTGAGGAACATTAAAATTGAAGGGGATAACTTTTGCAGTGAAAGTAGAGGCATTGGGCTGCGAGGTATCAAAAGCAGAGAAAGCACCAGAAAGATTCGCAAGCGTTTCTTGTTTTTTCCTCTCATCTTTACTTTCTTACTTCTCACTCTATCTTTTTCTATTGTGTTTTCTTTTAATCTGTCAAAAAACGATGTTGACCCTGTCTTCAAAACCTATTTTCGGACAATAATTTAGTATCTGTTGTGATTATTTTAACAAAACAGACTGCAATTTTAAACATCATTTAACAAAAATCTTGTAAAAATTTTGAAGAGCACCACCAGAAGCAGTATTTTTGTAACAGTCCTCACGTTCATTGGAAGACTGAATAAACTATTATTGATTCTGAGATGGGATCGAGAGACAATTATGCGTTGCTCATGCCAATGAACCATGGGAGTTGTGTAGGTAGATATGTCTGTCTGAATGAAGTTTGAAATTCGCTGCAGAGGTCAAAGTCAGTGGCAGAGGCATAAAGTTTATGCTTTTCCTTCTTTCTTTATTCCCTCTAACCATTTCTCATCAAACGTTCAACGCAAGAAAAAGAAAAGAACACAGATTATGAATTGTAACGTATTGAAGCACATATCTCTATGTTACAGCAATCCATTTTCATTAATCTGTATACATAGTAAAAAGAATAGAGAAGAGCAGTGATTTTGTTTTTGACTTTGTTGTCTTGTTGGGTTATTGTGTTGTCCGTTTGCCGAGACAGGAAGCAATCGACCTACGTAACGTCACTGTGAGTAAAGTGGGGTCATTCCCATTTGTTCCCATTTCCAGAATTCCAACCTCGCCATGAGTTACAAATCGCATTCACAAAATCTTCCTTCCATCGATGAAATATTTTTACTTTTAGTATTTGTCAATTTCTGAATATGAAACATTAATGCCTGGAAACATGGTCAGCATGTGTTGGATTGAAGCATCTACAACCAGAAATTTAGATCTGAAAAATGTAGATATATCCGTATAAGTAAGTGCACGCCTTTGCACTTTTGCCCTTGCACAAGGACTCAGGAACAGTGCTTTTTCCATGTGCACTTCAACCCTTATTACTACCAAAACAAGGGTTTTTAATATACCTAATCTCTGCTGCTACTACGTTCACTTAAAAGAATCTGCATATGCATCAATGATGGATACCTTAAGCCGTTTTGGTAGTTAAGTTCAGTAATATTATAATACCTACATTTCAAATTTTCATCCAATTCAACATCCCCAAAAGTTAACTAAAAACATGTCATAATTATTATACAAGGTTCGAAAGAAGAAAATAAAGTAAGTTTAAGCTCTTGATACTCATAAAATGAAAATATCATATTATTTGATGATAAAAAAAAATAGAAAAATGATGATAAAAGAGTATATGATTGCTCTTGAGGAAAACCTTATTTGAAGGCACAGGATGAAAGGGTGTGTGATGACTGAAGAGGTTTGGTCTTGGACAGTCTCATTTTGGTGGTGCTTTGGAAATTGAAAGTTTTGGAACTTGCACATCATAAAAGTAAAGTGAGCTAGGTGAAATCAACGAACATAATGTCCTGCGGAAGCTAAGTGCTTTTTCTTCATTCAAACACATGCATCATTCTGTCATCCCTCACAATACCTAACCATACCTGTCAACATTAATTTCTTCAAAGATATTTATGATAGCAAAATCATTCTGTCTCTTTTTTTCTTAAGAAATACAAAAAATATAATTAACATTTTTAGAGTTCCTTCATCACAATTCCTTTACCCCTATATACAGTTTACACCTTTCATAAGGCACATTTGTTTGATGCACCAAAAAGGAAAAATCAAAGTCTCGTTCTGGTTTTTATGGTGATAATCTTTGTTACGCATGTTACAACCTAAGTATCTGCATCAAGATAAAAGTCACACGTTTCCATAGTCCAGCATACAAGTGTATGCATTATGATTCCTCTGATATAAATGTTTATGCCCCTCACACCTACCTAGCCACCACTACCATGCATGCATGAATGATGAATGATCAATCTCTTTCAACTTCACCATTTTTCATATGAGGTCAAATACATAATACAAAACCATGAATGTGTCAACGTGTAGTTCATATATAAATGAATAAATGATTATGCTCTTTTCTTCTTCTTTCAAACTTATCCCTTTCTATACTTAGAAAGAAGTGCCTGCAACATACCGATGCAGCTAATCTTACTATACTTGTTTGAAAAAGAAGAAAACTGTAATGGATGGATTGCAATAATGCTAGTCACAATGTACTGATGTACCTAATTTTTTTCACTTTTTTTTTTTTCTGGTTTATATGGTTACATGATGCCGTGGTGTGCGTGGCTTAATCTGTTAGTTTGCTACCTACTGTTTGTATCTTGATTTATGGTACTTTTTGCAATATTTTAATGTAATATTTATAGTTTGGATCCAAATCTCATTTTGATTAACCTCGCCATAGATATTAATATTAGTATTAAAGGTAATGTTGGTCATGAAAATTATTTTAGAATTTTAAAGAGCATTATTAAAAGAAAAAAAAGTGATTAAAGACACTGTATTCTAATGAATAAAAAGGAAGAGAGAATAAATAAACTTTTTTTATATAGTACCACTGAGTTAGATGAACGATATTTTAATTTGTGTCACATATTTATATTTGACACGTATATGTATATGATATTTTAGTAATATTTATCAATGAAATATCTAATATATAAATTAATAATGTCTTTATAATGATAAAAATTTATAAATTTTTATGTTAAAAATATTTAATATATTTGATTTTTGATTTGAATTCACATAAGAACAATCATATATTTTTCATATTTTTAAAAAACATTATATGTTTTTAAACATGCATATAGCACGTGTTGTATAATATTATTTTCAAAATTAATGTATCAGAATAACAGATATTTGTCGTATCCGATACATGTATCGTATCTATGCATTATAGTCAATGAGTAATATTCCTCTCAAATTTTTGGTAGCAATATTAGTCCTTAGACTTGATTTGTTTGTTTGGTTTGATTTCAATACACTTTGCATTAATATGATTTGTTAGTGTAAGATATGGATAAAAATCACCCCACTTTGTTTCCTCATATTATCTCATTTTTTTCTATAAAACAATAACAATCAATTGAAAAGTAATATTTTATGTAATATTTGTTACTGAAAAAGACACTAAATGAGATATGAAGAAGTAATGCATTGTTTGAAGATAAGTAAGGGCTATTTATTGGGTGGTGCTGAGATGTAAGGAAAAAAGCCACAATTGTTTCCAACTAAGGTTGTCCAGAGAGGAACAAAACCACTTCCCCACAACCATAATAATTGCTTTCATAGTTGCAAATGACTAGTCACATAAATATCAAACACAAAATACTTATGACTTCTTCAATTTCTACCCAATTATAGAGTCCCCATTTTCCAACCATGCCATCAATATGTACATTTAATGCTCCAACATTTTCTTCTGTGATCATCTTGGAGAGGCTACCACATAATCAGCATTAGATATACTTCAGGCATTCCATACTTTATTATCTTCACAAAATCAACTCATAAATGCGTTTTAATCATAACCACAACCATTCAATGGAAAGAAGTGTTGCTAATTAAATTTTAAAATAAAATTACTTATAAAATACTTTTTTTTTTAAGAAAGTCATAACTGATAGTGTTTACATTGTTTCTAATCTTGTAATAGTTTGAGTTTATTATTTGATATGATTAAATTGTTGATATAAATAGATAATAGATAACCAATATCACATGAAATATAAATCTGTCGGCACAAAAGAATAACATATATTATCCAAATAAAGTCAATAACCATTCCGACAAAAGTAATATACCAGCTAATATTGTTTTTCAATGCATGTGACATTTTTCTTTTATATCTTAAAATCAATAATTCTATTATGCTAAAAACTGCATTTTTAGTTTTTTTTTTTCCTTTTCATTAGCTAATAATATTAAGAGGAGCACATTGTACAGTCAGTAATATTGATGGAAAACTTTAAAACATATATCAAATAATTGATAAAAAGAACAAAATTTATAATTTCTTGTGCTCTTCTTTAATAAATGTATACAAAATCGTGTTGTATATCGATGGATCTTTCAAGAGAACATAACGTGAGAGATATAAAATTTAATGTCACATTTATATGTATATCATCACCATTAATTTGTTCATGCACTCTGCAGGTAAATTATTTACACAAGATCTCTTCCACCCAGTTGAAGTAAAGTGTATGAGTGATAATAATGAAACCCTACCTGGTGCATGCAACAAAAGCCAAAAAGTTATGATTTTAACCATCATCTACGTAACACTGAATTGTTACATGAGACTATAATATTAAAAAGCTTGGATCTAAAAAAGTAGTTTCAGGGTTGAAGTTTGCCTTGTTTAGAAGATAAGAATTAAAAGCAGACGATCAGTGATGTTCAAAGAACGAAACTGAAACCCCAACACAAGGTTCCAAGAGAGGGGACAATCTTCTCCAACACTTACATTCTTTCATTTTGTTATTGGATATATAACGAAACAATTGAGCCCTCCAAAACCTACCCAGCAATTAAATAATAAAAGTCTTCATTATTATGCTGTCTAAGGTTACACAAAAGAGGCAAAACTCTCGGACCCATGCACTTTTCTCAAACATGTCATAATCACATTCATTTAATTTTTCTTGAAGGGGCCTGCTACTCCTATTCTCTTGTAACGCCACCTCTCACACCTTATTAATTCTCCATCTGTAATTCATAAACAGACAATCATGATGAATCCAAAAAATCATATATAATATCAAGCTTCGTCCCTTCAATGTATACATACACACTCTTAAATATATTTTGACTTAAAAATTTGAATTTTTGACCCAATTCTAACCAAAACTCCGTTAAATAAGGAATCTTTGGATGTATGTAGTGGTGGCTACTGTAGGTAAACAATAAAAGACAAAATGGAAGAAGAGGGTGAGTGACAGCAATTTTCTGGTTTAAATCGCGTGAAAGTTAATGTTTTGGATTGGGTGTGGCATTTGTTGTTGTGGGTGCAGTGGAACTCCTTTTCGAAGATTTTCTATAATGTTGTTAGTGCCCGACCACATGGATGCTAATCGAGTAGGATCTTATGATCATAGGCAAAAGATCATATAACCCACATAATTAGAATCTACAACTAGCTTTCTCATAATGCCTGTTTAAGAAGTGTCATGAACATCATGAGGTTTGGGAAATTTCCATAAACCCTTATCTCAGACCAAACTTGGAAAATTCTCTTACTCCTCAAATTTGTAAAAGTTTCGATTGCTTCTGTTGTTTTCGAAAACACTTTTCTGTTTTCTAAATTTTGTTTCTTTCTTGAATGTATTTAAAATCTTTGGTCTATTTTAAAGCATATTTCTGTTCTCTAAAACTTTTTTGTCTGCAAAACACTTGAAAAAAAAAGAAGTGAAAAACCATCTCCTAAACCTTTGTTGATGGAAAATGTAGTTTTCTCGTCTCATTTTAGAGAGAAATTATTTATTTATTTATTTTTATTTTAGGTATTGTTTCTTTTTCATGATTTCAAAATGCATTTATGCTGATGCTAATATTTAAAATATATTAAAAATATTTTAAAGTGAAGTAGATAATTGTTTTGCATTAGTTGAGGTGGGTTCTTTTGTGGAGGTCATTATCGAAGAAAGGAAGAGGCCCTTGATGAAAATGTAGACCATAAAAAAGAAATATACATATGCACTTATAAGTAGACAAGGAATGTGATGAGTAAGGTCTGTGAATAGGAGAACAAAGGAACCCCACAAAGGCACATAAATAGTTGTGATTTTATGTCAACAAAAATAATAATTCACACATTGTCCAAACCCTCTCGTGGGATGTTTGGTTTGTGCCCACATGTTGTTGCCTCTAATGTTTTTCTTCAAGATGTGATTATGTTTGATTTCGAGCCTTTGGGACATCAAAAGGATCAAATCAATATCATTGTGACACAACACATCACAAGATTGCTACTGTTTGTAGATTTTAACTCTTTTCAACCCAAATTGTTGGTGGTCCTAAGAGTGGTTAAGAACAATGAAAATGAAATGAAGTGAGGTATGAGTTCCTTGCGACTAGACACTCTGTTTAAACAGTGTCAATTCAAATCAATCAAGAAAAAACATATTTTGGTGTAAAATATAATGACAACACCAAGTGAGATCGTGCGAGTGGTGCCATGAGTTGCGCATCAGCACAAATTTAGACCTCAATTTACCCTAAAACAAAATCATTGCCCACAATAAAAAACAGACATCCTTCCAAGTTCTTCTACCCAGGAAAAAGGAGGTATACATACACAAATCTTTTTCACAAAAATAAACGTGCAATCTTGAGTCTGACGCAACATCAACATAATTGAAGTGAAAATAATCACTGATAAGTTAATCTCAGGAGAATTCAAATATGAATCTAAGACAAATAATAAAAAAAAAACTCATAAATTTATTAACTTCAAATTTTAAATCGAAAATAGTATCAATTTTTAATGAGTTAGACTTAACATCTTATGGAAAGAGCCATCAGAATACAGTCTTCTTAAAATAGCCAAGTTAATTATTTAAAAAAATAATAATAATTAGAGTATATTAAAAATATGCTGGTTTTTCGTGTATATAAAGTTTAATTATTTAAAGTATGGATATTTTGTTATTCTTTGTCAATAAAAAAATTTTACGTTGAAATCTCATGATAGTTAAAAATAAGAGATACTATGAATAAGAGGACCAGAACAACCCACTACTCTCCTTTTAAATTGATCTAATTGTATTGGTCTTCAAATTAAATTGAGATATCCTATTGATTTTTTTATTGAAAACCATCCTGTATCGTTAAACTTTATAAATAAAAAAGAAAAAAAAGATTGATATCAATAATTGGATTCGGACCTATCTAATCTATATTTAAAATGGGTCAAATTAGATAGGTCTATTAATAATTGTTTTTTTTTTTTTTGCATATAAAATGTCCAGTTCTCCTGTGGAAAGATGGACTATCGTCGCCGGATTAACAAATAAAAAATAAAAATAAAAAAATGATTTTTTTAAAGAAATGAGAAAAAGAATTTTAAAATTATAAATAATGAAAAGTAAAAAGTGTCAATCATAGCATTGAAGAAAAATATAAGAAGATATGCATGAAAATTTATAAAAACTAAAAGATTACTTTATCTACAATAATACATCTCTCAAACATAAAATAAAACTTAAAAACTAAATATCTATTTTTATTTTTTTTTTGCATATAAAATGCTCAGTTCACCTGTGGAATGATGGACTATCGTCCACAGGTTCAGTCTTAAAAAATAGGAAATGATATATTTCTTAATAAATGAGAAAAAAAATTAAAATTATTTCTAAAATAATGAAAAGTAAAAAATGTCCTCCACCTCATCAAATTCCTCTCCCCCCCCAACGAATGTATATTAAGTATCAAACAAACCCTTAATCGTGAGCAATAAAATTATTTTAATTATCGTTATTAAATGAAATTATAACTATTAGGTTAAAACTAAATCTTCTCAGTTCTCATAATGATCTATATATAATTTTTTAAAAAATAGTTCTGGTTCTCATAATTTATTTTCTTTTAATCTAATGGCAATACTTAATAAAACTGTCATTAAAAAAATAAAAGAGAAAAATGAAGAATTTTTCATAAGAAAAGAAAAGATAATAACTCCAATTAAACGGTTAAGATTAAAAAAGACAAACCTTTTATTAATAGCCATACAACCATTTCTCATAATAAAAAAAGTTCTAGATTAATACTACAAGGTGATAATAATACTACTGAATTAAACAAGACGATCCAAGAGATCCATCTTTATTACAAGTACTCCAGGTACTTATGTATTGAGGTAAAGACTGGGCCATTTCCAAGTTTCCTATTAAAACATGCTAGAACCATTGCTTGACGCTGCTCTCTAGAAACTATGGAATTTAACTGAGACATTGCATGCATACAATCTATACACCAAATATTCTTGTTCAATGCACGTGTTGCCATTGTTTGATGACAATAACATGTTGTAAATTTGAACGAATGAAATTTGTAGAAATGAAATAGACCTTAACTAAAGTCTTTTTAATGGAATAGATAAATCCAGACCGGTAACGGATTGGTACAAGTACAGAATAAGATGGAGGCAGCTTCTTATTGTACCTCCCTATATTTCTTCCTCTACCCTTATATAAGAGGAATTCTCAGTGAACTATTTTAAGTTGTACAATCTAAAAATAAAAAATACTTCCTCATTGTGTAAATAATTTCTGAAACATACAATTTAGAAACAATTCTTTTTCCTTATAAAAGACTTCTGAATTGTACCGAAAATTAAAAAAGATTTCAATATTCAAGATTGTAAAATCCGAAAGCTAAATAACTTCCTAATTATATAATTAGGAAACTATTTTTCTCTTTAAACTTGTCTAACTTTTGGAAGTCACTCTTAACTTCCAAATTTAGATACAATTTAGAAACAATTATTTTTCCTTAGAAAAAAGACTTCTGAATTGTACCGAAAATTAAAAAATATTTCAAATATTCAAGATTAAAGATTTCAATATTCAAGACTGTAAAATCCGAAAGCTAAATAACTTCCTAATTATGTAATTAGGAAACCATTTTTCTCTTTAAACTTGTCTGACTTTTGGAAGTCACTCTGAACTTCCAGCAATCAAGAAAGGACAAATTAGAAATTTTCTGTATGGGGTGCAGGAAGAAAGAAACATAAGGAGGTGCAGAAAGAAGCTGCCCAACATCAGTCATGATCTGATTCAGTTCATTTCATTAGTGTTGCCAATCGCATGTAATAAAGATGTGGTTAAACTTAGAATAAGTGATACATCCTAATATTATTGTTCACTTTAAAAACGCAGATTGCTGGTTTAGGTGTATCCAGCAAGTAACAAAAAAGTTCAAGTTAGTGAGATCACCAGCTCGTGTCAGTGAGTAAAATGCATTTTCATAATAATTCAAAAGGAAATAAACAGCACTGACAAATTTATTGGTTAATAATTTCAAAGCACCTAATTTTTATATTACTTGGATGTTCAACATGAAAACAATTGAACAAATCATATTCAATTATGCTAAGATGTATAAAACAAAAACTGCACTGATATAGGACATCTATGCAGGACTGGTAATTCACATAAAATCTACGACGATAAAAAGTGGACTAACAGAAAAGGTAGCAATCGGAGAAAATTCACATAAAATAGAGCAGATAACGGAGAACATTCCAATAGGCAGTTGTACAATTTAAAAAAAAAACATTTCAAACAAATTTCATGAAATTTGGCAAACTTCAAGACACACTATATTCAAACATTTTCTTCAATTGATCCTATGATCAAGCATACAGATCATTTACATTTAAACAACAACAATTACAAAACCAAATATAAAGAGGCGAGGAACAAAGTAGTACAACAAACCCAACTCCAACTAGTCTCAGAATGAAGCATTTTTCATAACTTTTGCTAAGCTTCAAGACACTACACTCGAACATTTTGTACTACTCTACCAAACCAACAATCACTCAAAACATCCTACAGCTAAGCATAACAACCATTTTCATTTGAACAGCACATAGTGCAGACCCAATTAAAAAAGCAAGGAAGTAGGATCCAAGCACTCCATTAAACCCAACACAGCCTAGGGTCTGTTAAGAGAAAATTCTCCTTAAGCATTCTACATGGGAAAGCTATGACTTAAAATTAACTTATCCATAAAATAATTTGTGGAAACTCTTTTATGTCTTCTGTTATTTCAACTAATTTATAAGTCAATGGTAATTTATAAAAAGGTTTATTTGCTATTTTTCGTTCTTATTTCTTCTACTAAAAGTGTTTATAAATGTTACAAAAAATTGTGTTGATAACAAAATTTACTCAGAGAAACCTTATTTGTAATATCTCTATGATTGTACATCATGTAAGTCTGTCTGCCCAGAACTAGATTTTTAACGTGCTCAAGCAGTGAAGAGTGATTCGTGGGATATATTGCCAGTAACACTAGTTGAACTTCCAAATCCAATAAATTACACGCGACTTAAACAAAACAATCGAATTGCAGTGAACATTATTTTTTTTCTTACAAGATTAACAGTAGAAGCACAACAACACAAAAAACAAAAAGTGTTTACTTTTTCTTTTTGCCGGCAATGGCAACCTTCTTACCCTTCAAGGTCCTACAATTGTTCTTGGTTCGCTGGCCTCTGCAAGGAAGCCCCTGAATATGCCTTATTCCTCTGTAGCACTGAATGTCCTTCAGTCTCTTTATATTAATCGCATTAAATCGTCTCTGAGGCCGCCAACGATATCGAAATTCACAGTCAGTTAAAATTCACAAAGAAACTCACAGGAAAAGGAAAACAAAAATGTAATAACAGTATCTTCATTACCAAGTCTCCTTCAATCATGTACTTGGAGACTTCGTCCCTGAGAGTGATGAGTTCCTCCTCAGTGAGCTCCTTTGTCAATTTGTTATCCATGCTTATATCACACAGGATCTGTCGCGCTCTGCTCCTCCCAACTCCATGAATGTACTGCAGAGAATACTCGATTCGCTTGTTGTTCGGAATCTCCACACCGCCAACACGAGCGCACTTGATGCTCAATCCTTGAACCTGCACACACACCTCCAATTCATGTTTTACTGTGCCAAACACGAAACCCTAATTGTGTGTGGTTACCTTTGGAGTATGAGGATTCAGAATGTTAACGGAGACAGCATTGGAGAGGCGAGTATTGGAGATTATAGCGAGTGAGGATGCCACGGGCATTGCCAGCGTTTGCGCCATCTTCTGTTCTTTCTGCTCTGCAAATTATGCACCATAGCCAAAGCCATAGCCTTATCTATTTCCTCCACACCCAATGCCTTCATTTCCAATCCCGTCTCAGCCCAATTAGCAACTATTACACATGGGCTTCTTTATACCTCCAGGCCCGTGTGTTTTTAAAATCACTAGTACATTTCCAGAATTATTTACTAACTGCACCCATTCGCAATTGCTAACTTCACTCTTGTAATAACAGGAATAATAAGCGATGGAGAATGTTGTAGAGAAAGAAGAATTCGTTCCGGAAATTCTTATTGGAATATATTTTATTTGTTCTGAACAAAAAATTCCAAAAAATATTTCATATAGTGGTGTTTAAGAAAACTCATTTCGAAAGATATTTTGAAAAATTTATTCCAAAAATTTCATTTTGGAAAACTTATTTCAAAATACATTTGGTGCATTCCGATAATTTTGTTTCGAAAATTCTATAATAAAAATTTCAGAAAGTTTCCGAAATATATGTAATACAAATGTCACTTTTACGAATTGCAAAATAGTCATTTTAAATATCTGAGGTGTTGAGCGAAAACATTGTGAGATGCAGAAAATAAAAGCCTTTAAAACTGGAAAACATTTTAAAAAGGCTTTTTCTCTTCACAAGCCCCCATGTGGGCTTTCTTCCTGGACCTCCAAAAATAATTTTTCACCTCCAAAAATTTCTAAAATCCAAAAGAGCATAGATCATGCTTCTAAAATTATTTTTGAACGTGGATTTCTGATAAAAGATATTTCTGGACATCTAATTAAAATTTTAAACTTTCAAACTTCTAAAAGAAAAAACAATATAATATATATATATATATATATATATCGGAAGTTGACTACTAGAAATTCAAATTTTTTATCTGATATCGACTTTTATTGATAGCCGACATGCAAAAATAAATTTGGGAGTATGATCTATTTATATTTT
>Ga0209589_1003544_pt1 | contig 27249 bp, 17 predicted proteins | sample CowpeawhiteBW_FD_187525 | JGI IMG/M metagenome (GOLD analysis project Ga0209589, IMG submission 187525) | Root nodule microbial communities of legume samples collected from California USA - Cow pea white BW (SPAdes) (version 2) | ecosystem: Host-associated > Plants > Roots > Nodule | place: USA...
TTATTTATTGAGTCCTCACCAATGTTGTATTAGAAAACTATAATATGTTTAATATAAGTAAATGTTAATATTATTTAACTTGATCAATGCAATAGAATGTATAATTTTAAACAGAATTAGATATTTATTTATATTTTGAAACATTTATATACATATTAGAACCTCAAACTATGATTTGATTCTAAACCAAAACTAAATATGATGATGGATATAGTTGAGATAATGATTTGTCGTTTAGTTAAAACCTTTGGCTTTTGCCTTTATCCACAAGTAATTTGACTCTTCTGTTTATCAACTTGCTTTAATAAAATCCATCCACACCATTGCCAAAACAAACAGGGCTCTTCAGGAATCACTTTTCCATGCCTGAATGAGAAGAGAGAATAAATTAGGTAAGAAAAAAGCACGTTTTAAAAGAAGAAAAAAAAAAAGCACACGATATCATTGGTGAAAATTGTGAACACGACCATCTTATAGGATTTACTATATAACTCGAGTAGGTGACCATTAAGACCACGCCGTGTTTTGATTTGTCGTGACATTTTGTCATCATCTACGTGTGTTTGTGTCGAGCGAGAAAGAAAGTAGCGTTAAAGTTTTTTTCTTTGGAGTACTTTGAAATGGATTGGAACATTGTGATATTCTTTTTGGGATGCTTTTAACAGTTTGGTTTTGACGAGAGACAGAGAAATCTGTAAAAGAGATTTGGTTCTATGCATTTATTAACGATATAGCAAAATGGAATCATAGAAATGGTTTCTCCAATCATAATCATCACTTACTATTCCCAAACTCATTCATCATCATTCTTTCAAGTGGGGTTATGACTTTCATAATCACCTTTCAAAAATCACTTCTCATTCTCGTAAAACTCATTTTTCAAAATCCAAACTTCTATGGCGAAAACCACAACATCTCATTCTCGAATACATTTTTTTATCCAAGCTAAACAAATTTAAACATTGCTATTTATAAAAATCCTTTGGGCCTTGGCCCATTTATTTTCCTTATTCCTTCTTCGTCTTCTTCTTTCACTTTTCCTTTTAAATGTTTTTTTCTTCTTTGAAAAAAACTGACACTGTCGTTCAATCTCTTCCATTTTTTCTCTTAGATTCTAATTCAGTTCTTCGAATATTTTTTGTTCACATTCTACATTACCGTGCTTTGAAGTTACTGTAATATATGAATTAGAATGTTGACTCTTCAATTTTATTTACAAAACAATGTTATTTATTAAAACTTTTTAATATTCTCTACATTTTGAAACTTGTTTCATCTCTTTTTTTATTAGAAGTCACAACTTAACTTGATCCACGTAAGTTTTGTGTTTTGAGTTACTTTTCTTTTTCTAATATAAAGATTTGATACCTTTTAATGAAGTTCACACGCATAGAGTTTTCTGTTTGGTTGTGAAATCTGAGTTGAGTAGATTTCTGTCTATTATTATAGGTCTTTCGTTATTGGTTTAGTTTATAAATCACCATTTTTGTAAATCAAGTTCAGATTTTCTTAACTTTATCTTTTAGATTCTATTGGATGAATACGGGAACAAGGACGAAGAAGTCCAGATTAGACTATTTGTTTATTTTGAATCAGTGATCTGTTGATTTTATCTTTAAAAAAAAAAGTGAGGATTCGAAATATTAAGTTTCATATATGCTTATATGTTGCATTGATGTAACCTATCTTAAGAAGTAACCGTGATTTTAACTGTAATTATAATATTGGTGTACTCTATATGTGAATAAAAATGATAGTAGGTATTGAACAACGAAGGTATATGTGAATAAAAAGTAAATTTAAAGGATTAACAGTGGCTAATGATGATTACGGGTTTGAATCTCCAATCATATCTTCATGTATGGCTCCTTAAAGAAGCAAGAGGTTGTGATGAGCGCACTGATTTTGTTTGGTTTAAAAATTTCATACAGATACGTTACGTCACACATAGAGTGGGCCTTTTAAGTGTCTATCCAGAAACCAGAACAAGCGAGGAAGCAGAAAAAGCCAAAGTGAAGGAAAGGAGAGATGCAAAGGGACAGTTTAACAAGAAGTGGGGACATGTTGGCCCGATTGATGGACTTTCAAGTACGAAGGGAAGTTTGTTTGGTGATGAGTTTGGTCTCATTGACAATGTTTGGGTGTGTGTCCTATGTGACATTATTAGCTTTACTTTTGAAGCCGCGCGTGATGGCATAATAATCTTCTCCTGATCCTTGCTACACCCAAGGGCCAACTACAAATGTTGTACCTTAATGCTGCTCTCCAACACCAACAATGATGCCACCCTTTGGGTCTTTACATCACCATATGACACAGACCTCAGACTTCACAAAACAACATGTTCAAAAGGGTGAGGCTCCAAACCCTCCACCTCATCTCATGCACATTTCCATCTTTTTTACCTTTAGTACTTCAACCCAAACCAAAAAGCCTTTTGCATGTGTGGGCCACCTTCTAAAAGTACAATGCAAATACACATTTGCATGAGTCTCAGTCTATACAGCAGGCCACATGGGTGGTGACACTGTCACTCATGGATTTTCAATAAAAGTCAAAAATACTGTCTACTCTTCTCTATCTTTTCTTTTCGATTAACTCTCTACATTCATCATCAAGATCTAATTAACCCACTAATCTCATGCTCACCTATTTAAAAACTATAAAACTCATACACTTACTTACCTGTGGCAGTAAATGATAAAAAGAAAAAGAAAAAAAGAAAAATAGGAATAAGGTTTGAGCGTACACTCCTTTTGTCCATTTAAAGCTAGGTGTCAAGAATCATCATACTAGAATTTTATAAAGTGACCTACAATGGAAACACGGAGCCACCAGGCTCCCTTCTGTGATCGCCTTTCTGCTGCAGTGATTCAAGAGGGAAAAAAAGATACTTTGCTGGATCTAAATCTCCCTGGTGATGATTCTGCTTCTGGGTGCACTCCAGCGCTGAATCTCATCACTTGTCTGGACATGGATTTGTCGTCCGAAAACCCTCATGAGCCAAGGGTCTTCTCTTGCAACTACTGTCAGAGGAAGTTCTACAGTTCACAGGCACTCGGTGGACACCAGAATGCTCACAAGAGAGAAAGGTCCATAGCCAAGAAAAGTCACAGAGCAGTATCATCCATGGTGGCCGCCCCAGGAACAGCTTATGGAATTCCCTTCCTCCACAATCACCTTCCTCACCTTCCTCACTATCACACTGTGCCTTCTCTGCCTCTCCATGCGGTTTGTGGTAACAAACCATTTGGAATTCGGACTCACTGCATGATTCACAGGCCTCCTCCTCTCCTTGTTCCTCCTCCTCCTCATTTCTCATTCAATGCTTTTGGACATCCTCGTGGCTGGCCAAGACCCCTTATTACTCAACAACCTGCGATAGGGAGGTTAACTGTGGAAAGTTGTCGCAAAACATCACGAGACAACAACGGTGGCAGATTAGAACTCAACAATTCAGCAGGTAATGAAGAAATAAGTGAACATCTGGCTGGTGAAAACACTGGTTTGAAGACTGGTCAAGAGAAGAAGAAGCACCTTGACTTGTCCCTAAAGCTCTAAGCATCATGGGAGTTAGTACTTAATCACTAGGTTAATGTTTCGTCAAATTTATTGTTTAACAGCTTCCAATAAGGTAGTGTTGTAAATTTGTTCATGAGAGGATCAAGTTCTTTCATGTTTGTTAGAGGTTAGTAGGTTTAATTCTGTGTTTTAATTTGAATAATAGGCAGTTTCTTCTCAGATGTATGCTAGAATCTGCTACGGTTGGTTTCAACTTGAAAATCAAAACCGCTGTGGTAAAGTCATTCTCAAATTGAAATCAATCAAATATCTGAATTGATGTGAGCAAGAAGTCAATTCCCACCGTCTTCGCAGTTGATTTATCGATCTCGAATGAGAATTCTGACAAACTGAACACATTTCTGGACTGATCGAAGAAAATAAAGATGCGTTATAAATGGTACATTTATTATTTTTAGAATCGTGTGCCTTTTCTCTCATCGATAAAATGTTCTACGTAAGCGTCTGTGGCACTAGTTTAGAAATTCAAGAAGAGAAGTACACGTATACATGGATTAAAAGCGAAGGAAAAGTGTATATACATATATATCATCGATAAAGATATGTTTCATTTATCCGAGATTGAATAATGAAAAATTAGAGAAGTGGAATAAATAAATTTATTTAAATCAATAAAATAATTAATTAAATAAGTATATTTATGTGTAGTCAATGTTGTTTATGTAATTATGATTTTATTTATTTATTTTATGATAGAAATAAGTAAAATTATATGTAATATGAGTATATATAAATATTAATAAAATATCTATAATATAATGAATTATATATTTAATATAATAATTATATTGTAAATAGTTATTGTATATTTAAGTATAACTGCATATATATAAAAAATTTCTGCAACTTTTTTCATATTTGTTCAAAAGATTTAGTGCACTCTTCTTATTTCTGATATTTGAAACTAAATACTATCAACAGAAGCAAGCTAATAAATTATTTTTACACTATAATTATTTCTACACTAACAAACATCTTTGTTTGAACTTAATTGAATACCATTACAAACATAGATATTACATAATTATGAACCATTACTAGGTAGGTGTTTGTCCATATATGGAACAAGGCATTCTACTTGTTATATATTACTTAAATTTTAGTATGTTGGAAGAAACTTTGTCCAATATGCCAGTGAATCTACAAGGTCACAATCATCAAGTAATCTCAAATCTTGCAAAGATTTGACTGTCTAAATATTTAATTAATAACTTAACAATAAGTCAACCTAGTGACACTGAACCCACCCAATAAATTGTCTTGGTTACTAGAACTATAATGCATCTTATCAGTTTATATAAGAAACTTAAATGAATATTCTAAAGTTTTCAACTGTTTTATTTAAGCTTTTAAATTTAATTTTCAGTGTGTATATCTATTAGGTTAGAATATATAGTATTATTTCATTCTTACACTTCTTTATTTGCTAATTATAAAATTATCATATCACAGTCAGAAAAAACAGTTGCTTACAAACATTTTTTAACGCAGTCCAGCTTCTATAAACAAAATGTAATAGCATTTATCTAAAATAAAAATAATGCATATATTTTTTATACTAAAATATAAGTTTAGTATATATTCAAAACATCAATCTTTTAAGTACTTTTTTCATGTTAACTTGGTGTGTTTTTTGAAGGAATAAAAAATGTACACCCTTGTTTAAGGTATTACAATTTTATTATTTCCTTTTTAGAGCTCATAGAAACTCAATTGTCCTATTTCCATCTTACAATTGCAAACAAACCTTACAGATATAATATCAGCTACTTTTTCACTGGTTTCTTGATGGACCCCGCCAAATCTACTACTACTTAATTTTGCTTGATTGATTACTAGGCATGAAAATCCATCTTTTCTCTTTCTTGCCTAAAATAGATGAAATAACAAATACCAAAACAGTTAAAGTCAGTTATTTTATATCTTTTATGAGAGTCTGTCTTAGTTGACATAATTGCAAAGCGCGTACATTTATTTCAGAAGAAAAACACAATACATATCTATCAGTGTTTTACCGTAAACATTACTATAAGTTTTATACAAATGTTGTAAATAATTAACAAATCATAAACAAAAGGCGGCGTTTTTATTCGTTATATATAGAAATTTATCCGTAATATATTGCACAAATTCTTAAGAATATAACAAAAAAATTTTGGATTTTTCAAAAATTTCAACAAACTGACAAGAAAATACTATTTAAATAATAACATTATAACCTAGACTAACAAAAGAAGAGAAATAGAAAAAAAAAAAAAAAAAAAAAACGAGTCAGGAGAATGTTGAAAAATTGAGTTTTAGAAGAGCACTACTAGGCCACCTGTTTATAAATGTGAATGAATGATGGTTATGAATGAAATCCCATGGTTCGGGTGGAGAGAAGTAACCGTCAAAAGTTTAAGTGCAACGTGCTTGGATAATACATGAAACGAAAGCCTTGCATTACAAATAAAACCAAACGAAAACAAAGATCCTTCCAACAAAACGAAACTGCAACAGTGAAAATCTTGGCTCCAGCAACGCTCAAATCTTTTGTAATACAAAACGTTTATTTTATAATATTAAATGCATTAATTTACGTCGGACACACTATCAAGTCTACATAAGAAAAAACTGTCACCAATTAAAGAAGTTGTGGTGAAATGAACATTTTTTTAGCTTATTGCAGTTTAACATGATGTATATCAAGTGAAGGATGATAAAGTAGAAGAATAGTTCATGAACAAATAAGTCATAGGATAGAGGTTGGGCCACATGAGAAGAAGACTGAGTTGTACATGTTCAAGGAAGGTATTCAGTACCCTTAGAATCTAAACCCTTTAAACTTGTTCAACTTAATATTTTCTCCAAGTGACTTTGTCTTACATCTGGTTTCTGTGTTCACCAACTCTTCTTGAAATTTAAAAAAAATCATTTCTTGGATACACAACACCTTAAACTGAAACAAGTTTAGAAATACTCATTTCACTATAGATTTTGTATTGGTGGTAAGAAATCAATGTGAGAACCGATGTTCGGTTTTGATTTTAAATGTTATGAAACTCTAGAAAACGCAAACCTTTTTATCATTACAAACAAAACAAATGGACATTCATGCAAAGTTATGACTGAGTTCTCCGATAAACAATCACGTTGACAAATGAAAATATAAAAAATAGCAAACAAACATCAATAGTGAAACAAAGTCTATAACTATACATAAATGAATTCTCAAACCACCACCATTTGTCACCATAAACCAAACTTTAACTTGTAAGAGCGTTTTCGATGTTTTCATACAATCAAAAATAAGGAAGAGAACCTTTGATCCGGTAAAATAAAATTTACAGAACACTAACAAGTTAGACATAAATTACTTCCACTCATATACCAAAATGTCATTATGCTTTTTTTATTTGGGCTTCTTCGGTTGATTTATTAATTTTCACAGTCTTCACGGTTGATATATTAATTTTTATCGGTCAGATATAATATAACTTTTCGAATGAAAATTCTGACAAACTGAACATTTCTAGGCAGATAAAAGAAAATAAAAATATGTTATAAATAATACATTTATTATTTTTAAAAACACATGACTCCTTTACTTATCGATGTTTTTATTGTAAACATTCGTGCGTTAATCTAGAAATTTGATACTACAAGAAAGACATAAAGGTAACATTCAAATCCCACTTACTTATATATATATATATATATATATATATATATATATATATACACACGAATGTTACAAGTAGGACTGTGTGTGATTTGAATGTTACCTATAGTTATTTGAGATAAAGTTAAATTTATAGTGAGAATGGAGGGTTAGATTTAGGAATTTCAGATAAAAGCGAAGTTATAGTCAGACAGGATTGAAATTTGAACATTATATTTATAAATGAAAACGAGTGAAATTTAAGTCTAGTTGAGAATTCAAGATGAAATGAAAATTTTAATTGATGTAGAAAATAATGAGAATGGTGCATTAGCTTTGTTTAAAAATGAGTGGGATTTAACTATTTAATTAAGAGTTTCAGATTAAGTTACATAAACTTAAAATAATGAGATTTAAAGATTTCTCACATCAAAGGTGAGGAAGAGAGTTCAGGATTAAGTAAATGATCAGAGATAAATGAAAATCCTCTATATATTAAACGTGAGTAAAATTAAATTTATAAAATGGATTTCAAAATTTTAAATTGTTGAATTAAATATTATATATATATATATATATATATATATATATATATATATATATATATATATATATATATATATATATATCATTTAAAAAATATGTTTCATTTGTCAGTGGATTGAATAACGAAAAATATAAAGTGGAAAAATGAATAAAAACCAAAATAAAAAAATTGAGTAAATACATAAATTTATTTATAGCCTTTGTTATTTATTTATTTATGATTATATATGTTTGAATATTGAAGAAATAGGCAAATTTTAATGAAATATTAAAATATAGTGAATTATATGCAATATGTAAGAACTAGAAAAAAAAAGTATTTTATGATTGATAAAATGTGTGAAATAATAATATTCGATTATTTTAATATTAAAAAGTTAAAATATAAATAAAAATTTCATAAACGATATTATTTATAAACGTATAATCTTTAAAAACCTTTTTTCTTAAAATCTTTTTTTCTTCTTTCTAGATTTTTTATTCTTAAGATTATATTTTTGAATATCAGAAACTGTTAGGATGATTCTTGTAACAAACTTTTTATTCATGTTTGAGTAATTTTTTAAATTAGTTAAGTTGATTTTCTGAATTTTTTTTTTAATTTAGTGTTAATTTTTGCGCATGTGAGTAACCTTGACTTGACTTCTATGTTTTTTTCGAGAGTTTCTTTTGATAAATGGTTTTAATGATGTTTTTCAGTAATTTTTGTGATGTCTTTAGATCGAGTAATATATTCTGATAGCTGAAAGATAGATTTTATACTCCTTAATTGATCAGAGTTGTTAATAATCAATTATTCTTTTTAAGTTTTATAATTGTAATGTCTTCTTATAGGCATTTTTTTTTTCTCTTGATAAAACTCTCTTCTTCTTTTTTCATTTATTCTATTGATGAAACTATTTTTCCTTTTTGATGTAAATAAATACAACAGTATTTAATGTCAAGAGCTGTGTATATAGTATCTACCATTCATTGCCAGTATTTTCTATTTATATAACACTTTTTTTGTACAAAATACATATATCCACTCACCACGACTACACAAAGCTATTTTAGTAAAAGGTCCTATAACTTTTTTTTCTTCAATAAAAAATGGGATAAATATGACAGAAAAGAAAGAAAGTATCGATTCCTTTGGTAGTAATTGCTGAATAAAGTTAAAAGAAGCTTGGTGGAACTGGGAAGCAAGTCTTCTGTAACTTACCGGATGGTGGAGTTAGCAATTTGGTGATATAAAGTAGTGACTGGCCCACTCAATACAAGTTCAGGTTATGAATGGGCTTTGCAGCCCATACCATTCATTGTTCTTGATCCGTTTTCCTCTTTGGGTAAGGAACAAAACTTTAAGTAATTTTTTTATCAGATTCACCTAAATGGCAATTGTTTCCTGCACCCAATCGATTTCTTCTTACACCCCCGTGAATTTTCAAAAATAACCATTTTACTTTTGTTATTCCATTGATGACCCTAAATCGCATCAACTTTATGACGGATAATAAATTTCAATATACTTTTGTTAAAATCAATGAACGATGCTGTTTTTTTCCCATTGTAAGTAGCTAGTGGATATATATTAATACATATTTTAAAATAGACAATTTTAAAAAGAAAATTAATGTTAAGGAATAAAATAAGAAAAAAATATGTGTAAAATATTAACACTGTTTAAATAAAATCCACAAGCCATACATAAAAAAAGAGGTATTTGAATTTAAAGGTATAAAAACTAAATATAAAGTGCAATATAAATGAGATATGAGGATTTAAGTGTGAGAATAAAGTAAGTAAAATATATCGCCTAAAAGTTTAGTATCGATTGTGGATGAATTAAAACCAACTTCAAACTCCACTTGATTTTTTCGTTGAAATTTATTTTATTTATCAAATATCTTAATTTTAAAGCCAAACTAACATATTTTGCTTTGGTTTTTTTTTATGAAACTAAGCATGCACTTCATCAATATACGAATAAAGAATGTAAGAATATGATTTAAATCAGTTTTATAAAAAGCAACTTTTTTATAACACTAAGAAAAAAAACCTTGCCTAATTCAGCATTTTAACAAACAGTATATTTTTTTAAGCTACTTTAAAAAATTTCTAGATGTATTACCATCTCATTCATATATCTTTCAAACTAATAATATAAATTAATAAAAGTGAAATATTAATATAATTAGTAAAAATATTCGAAATCGATACATTTGAATTTGTTAAAGTTGTAAGGTTTAGTTTATTTAAGATAGATAATAGAGTATAAGTTAAGTGAATAATTAAAAAGTTTGTTTTTAATTTATTGTTACATTTAAAATTATGTATTTTTTTAATTTAAATTTTTCTAAAATTTAAATTCTTTATACTCTCTTTAAAATTATGGACTAATACTTTACGATGATTATGAACACTGGACTGCTTAAGAGATAATTGAAAGTATGTAAAAATCTTTGATTTAAGTAAGTTAGTATTTCTCCTCCAACTAATTGTCTATTTTTTCCTTTTTTGAATTTAAGGAAGTTGTATATTTTATATGATTGAATCAAATTAAAATATAGGAATGTTACAATATAAACATGCCTCTTGTGTAGTTAGAAGCTTTTGATTATATATATTAGAAGTTTTGGGTAATGAAGTTGTTTTTATTATTATTTTTGTTTCTATCTACATTCGGATAAAAGGGGCTAATAACCTACATTTATTTAATCAGATTAGTTAAGATTTGTTGAAAATGTGAAAAAGGTTGTCCTTAAATTTAGAGTTAAATATGTTTTGGTCCTATTAGTGAATTTTAGAATTAATAAATCTCAAAATTTTGGATCAATTTAGTCATTCATATTTCGAAATATATGAATTTAGTTCTTCTAATCAAAATTTATTAGGTTTATTTGATATTTCATACGTATTTCAAAATTGTATTTGAGTTATTTATACTGTTTAATACATTTTTGTTTTAATGTGAAATCAAATACTATATATATATATAGAGAGAGAAAAAAATGAAGTTAGATTGCTAAAATGCAAGTTTATATATTTTAAAAATAAAAACCAGTAAAATGATTTTTATAAATACAAATACGAGAATTAAATAAAACATAGCATAGGAGGAACTATTAGTATAATTTAGTCATAAAATTCTAAAAGAATAAACATAGTATATTTTTTATCAACGTGTATCAACATTTTTATTGAGATTTTTTTTTCACTTAACATCAACTTTATGATAAATGCTTTAAATTTAGATATGTCAAAACGGGTCAGACCTGTCAGGCCTGTTCGTCAGCCCGTAAAATAAGGCAGGCTGGATTAGAGTTTTCAATTCGCTAACTTGTTGTGGTCTAGTTCATCTAGCCTGTCAAACTGACGGACTAAAGACGGTCCAACTCATCTAACCCGTCAAACTGGCGGCCCAAAGACAGCCAAACTTGTCTTCACCCGCCAACCCTTTTTTTTTTATTTTTAGTATGTTTAAAAATTAAAACTAATTAAAATAATTATATACTATATAAACAAATTTATATATATATATATATATATATATATATATATATATAAACCAAAAGTTTTAAAAAGTTTAAAGAAAAAAATTTAAAAATAAAAAGAAAATAATAGGTCAATCAGTCAATTTGTCCTAAAATAAATACAGGTTGCAATCTCCATTCCATTTCATTATAACGGATCGATCTATTTTTGACAGACTATGAAGAGACGAGTTACCAATAATTTTGATACTCTACTCAAAATAATTGTAAATAATTATTAAAGAAGTGGCAAGTGAAATTAAAAAACTATATATTAAAAATGATAGTATCATTAAATATCGGTGGGTTAATGGCGTGTGACCTATGGTAATGATAATTCCACCCTACCAACAAAGGTGAATACTTCGATATCTCATGTCAGTGCTCCATTATATGACAGGAGATAGTGTGCTTTCCATCATTAACTTAGTAATTATGAAAGACTTCAATTTAGATTATGATCCCCAAAATATAACTAATAATTTATTATTATAAAATCTTTGTATTAATATACAGTGACATAACATAAATTTGAAGACTCTGTATCTTTAATTAATTTTCCAAAACTTTTGTATTGAGGTAAAAGTTAAAAGATATAAAATACAATATAATAAAACTTATAAAAAATGTATTTGGAATAGGTCTGGCATGAGTATGTGTAGTGGAGCGTCGTAATCCTAAGTGTACCATTTAACATCGAAATGTGCGATTTGGTGTTTCCGAGGTTAAGAAAGAAGAGTGGAGTGAAGAGATGCATATAGGGATTAGAAAAATGGAATAAAGAAGTTACTTGGGAAATGATTTTGAACACAATTCAAAAGGATTTGTATGAGAATAAGGGAACAAGTTCATTGTCTTTTCAAATTTTCCTCAACTTTCTTACAAATATTGCCGCATGCGCCACCACTCCCTGCAAAACCCCAACACACAGTACAAGCAACACAGTCAATTTTAAAAACCACAAACTTATTTTCTTCGACCACAAAAATAATTACTTAAAACATATTTCGTTTCCATTTGGTAGGAATGAAAATAAAGACAGACTTTTTTTTTTTTATATGTAAAATGATACTATATTCCATTAGTGAACTATAATCCATGGTAATTTTATATATTATACTAAAAATATAGATATACGTAAGGATTAAATTAAATTAAATTAAATCCATGCAATGAAATAAGAAAAGTGCTTGTATTTTACTCAGCAGGCTTTACATACACTTTGTCAGGTAATTATTACTTGTTGAAGAAACACTTTGAAAAAGTGAGGGGTGAATGTTAAACTCGGTCAAATTGATGTTTTGCTTTCCTCAAACAAATTAACATTATATATGTGTTTGGTCTGATCTTTTGAGCTCTGGATTTGTTCATATCTGGAAAATGGAAACTCCTAAGAGTAAGTTCTTTGGACTTTGAATAGAGTGCTAAATTAAACATGCACTTAAAATTTTGTAATATGCTGTTTTTTTATTTATATTTATCTAAATAATTCATTCCTTATCTTATTTCCAGAAATATATCTGTGTAAGGTCAGAATTTTTCTATCTTCAGAGAATTTTGTTAAAATATTTTAAGATATTGCTTTTTAAAATTAAACAGATTTCTTATTATCTTATATTGAAGTATTCAATTTTGAGAAATTATTTATTCACTAATTAATATATTAATTGATATTTTATTCTGTTCTGATTTATTTTTGAAAACATTACCTAATAAACTATCATTACTTTAATATATTAAATGGATGAAGATAAGGATAAGTATTGGGATGGAGTATAGAGTTAAAGACAATATATACATATCCAATTAAAAAATTAAATATTATTCATATTTAATTAATAAAAATTTTCGTCAAAATAAGTTTTAACAATATCTATTGGTTCATTTGCTATAATAACCCAAATTAGTTCATTTAATTTTAGGTGATCATTCATTGATAATTCCTAATTTTAAGAACTAATAACATATAATTTTTTTTTACAAATTACCGCCCGATAAATGTTTGTTCAATAAAATTTGAAAAAACAAAAACCTAATTTATCATATTCTTTTATTATCAAGAATTCAACGCGTTCAATCCTACTCAACCTACACCAGCACGTAGAGAGACATAATAATATAAGCACTAGGTAGGACGATCATAATTACTACAATAATATTATTATTATTATTATTATTATTAGAAATAAAAAAAAGTGAAAGGTGGGTGAAGCAAAAAGAACTTTCGGCCGCCGATAGATGCCAGAGCCGCACTCATAGAGATTCTTTATCTTCTTCTTCTTTCTGTTCTTCTTTCCTTTCTTTACTTTTCTTCTTCCTAACTAAAAGGATCACTCACAAATTCTTCCTCTATCTTCCACTCTCAAAAACGCTTTCTTTCCATTTCACTGACATACAAACAATCAACAACACACACAACAATGCTGCGTAAGCTTGTGTCAGGGCCACGCAAGAACAAACCCGGGACCGTCCCGGTTCACCTCAACGTCTATGATCTCACCCCAATCAATGGCTATGCCTATTGGCTTGGCCTTGGTGTCTACCATTCTGGGGTTCAAGGTAACCCTTTAACCGATTCCCTCTCTTTTCTCTCATCTTTTTTTCTTTTTTTTTCTTTCATTTCACCAAACCCGAATCATGGTACTCTTCAATTTACACCCTTTCTCGGACTGAACTGAACATTCGGGTTTTTGGTACAACGTTATGGTTTGTTTGTGAACTATCATTGCTCATTATTCTGTTATTTGGGTGTGCAACAGTACCTGTTTTTTCTTTGTTAGTTGATAATAAAGTATTCTTTTACATTTAGTTCACGGGGTTGAGTACGGTTTTGGTGCGCATGAGCATGACACAACGGGGATTTTCGAAGTGCAACCGAAACACTGTCCCGGGTTCACTTTCAGAAAGTCGATTTTCATCGGAACAACAGATCTGGGTGAGAAAGATGTTCGCGCGTTCATGGAGAAACTGTCTCAGGAGTACTCTGGCAACACCTATCATCTCATCTCCAAAAACTGCAACCACTTCTGCAACGATGTTTGCCTCAAGTTAACGGGAAAGTCGATCCCTCGATGGGTCAATCGCCTTGCTAGACTCGGTAAGGAATAGTGGATTCATCCTATTCTTCTGCTTTATTAACTTATTATCTTTTGTAGTTTGTATCTGTTGATTTCTCACATGTCGCCAGTGAAAACTCCTATGGCACCTACGTTGACGTTATCATAGTTGAATGTTGTGTTCGGCTTTTAGCTATTGGTGTTGGTTTTTTTTGTTTAGTTTAGAGTGATATTCTTTAGGAAAAAAAGGACAGAACTTGTTCACTTGCTCTTGGTGTTTGTTGTCTTCTAATTAGAATCGGAGTTCTTAGTAGAAGCTTTGGTTAGATGTGAAAACTACTTCTATGTTTTCTTGGGAGAAAATCGAGAAGCAGTTTATTGTAATCAAAATTAGAGTTAGTAAAACTAGTATTAAGCATTCCTAATCCTTTATGTGTAGGTCTTCTTTGCAACTGTGTTCTTCCCCCTGGCCTAAATGACACAAAGGTTCAACAACCTACATCAGAGAGAGTTCAGGAGGGAGAAAAGAGGAAAATAAGAAGTCAATCTTGCAGGTACGAGGGTTCTTCAAATCCTTCATTGTCTCGACGTTCGGCAATTAAAAGTAGTAGCCAAAGACATTGTCTTCCAGGATCTACATCTTTGCTTAATGCTGCTCCAGCCTCAACCTTAACAGTGAAGTAGTAAACCTTTGACCCAAGATGAGCAAGGAAGAAAGTTGTTTATTTGCTCAATCTTTCTGTTCTGATGTATATCGATGTTCCAAATAGCTGAATGGTTGCTTTGTTTTGTCTCTGTTCGTTGTAGAATCGTTTCATTCTTAGTGAATGGAAAGTTCTTCTGTTTCTGCATTTTTTGATAACTTCCACAAATCATTATTCCATTGGCTTAGTCCGGTTTTGCAAACAAAGCATATTAAAGGAAAACCAAAATCTGAAAGAATTTTTGTGACTCGTAGTTTCTTCACTTTTCTCAGATATCCTTCGTTAACATATCTTTGTCAAAAGTTCAGCAATTTCTCAGTTATCTGTATCTGTATGTTGTAATGCATTTTTGTCCCATGTAATCAATATTCTCATGTTTGCTATACTTTATTACATGTGATCAAATGTAATTTTTATAAAGATGCCACATGTTTAAGTATTGTTTGGTAATATTCATTTTTCTTTCAAATCTTGATTTTTTTACTGATAAAGAAAACAGCTTCTGCTCGGTAAATTTACAGAGTTTTACACTGAACTTGCTTTTAAGATAAAAATATCAGAACATAAATTATTTCAAGGATTGCTTCGTTTCAAAATCAGTTTTAGATAGAATTATATAATGTGTAAATATATAGCTTTGTTTAATCTTATCATACATTTTTAATTCTTAATCGTACTAAAAAATGGTTTATCCGAAATTCAGACCACAAATAAATTATCACTACTTCTAAATTTAGAGGATGGAAATGGAGTTTCATTCTCAAATAAAATATTCACCATAATATTTTGGCACTTAATAAATTTTTACTCTCACTTTAAATTCATTATTTTACCTTTCATCGTCTCTTTTCCTTTACAGATATAAAACTTTATGTTTTTGATGATCATTTTATCCTAAAATTGGATTATCAAGTGAATGAGATATCCAAATATCATTTCTCAATATAATAAGATCATGACATTTTAACACCCGATAAACTTTTACACTGAAATTTGATTGCAACAATACATTAGAGTTGTGCTTACAGAAAACGTTCATACGGTAATCTCACAAGTGGGCCCAAAGGTTTGGGCTTTGCATATTCATGTACTGTGATGTTTTAATCTCTATACTTCCAGCACCCCACCATATTTCTTCCAGCACCCTATCACTTTTGGAAATTATTTTTCGAAACACAATAAACAATTCCGGATTTTCTTTTTCTGGAAAGCAATCTTCCCCTTTTGGAAATTATTCAAAGGAGGGTTTTTGCATTCTTGATTCTCTAATGTAAAAGAAGAATCTTCATGCTCATTTCCTCTTGTTCTGTCTTCTCAACATATTTACCTAGTTTGTTTTTATTTTACATTTTGAACATAGTTTTCGGAACGTAAAGGAAAGAAAAAAAAATGAGAAAAATCAGAAAGAAATATTAATTATATCCAACCCGACAAGAATATAAAATAATAAAATGAAAAGGTTCATGATGAACCTTTTAATTATAAGTTAGAAAGAGCGTGTGTTGTACGTGTTTGAATGCATAATAAGATCCTTATCCCGTGACCGAAAACATTTTGATCACTTGTTATTTAAGCGTCTGCTACAGTTATTGTTGAGCTTCACATGTTTTTGTCTTTGATTTTTCCTATGAGATATTATTCAGTTAGAGTTAGTTCGGGGATATAGCCCCACGTGACCATTTATACGAAGAAAAACCGTGTTTTTTTGTTTTGTTTTTTACGTGGTTAAGTTTCATGTAACTTTATTCTCCATATTCTCACACACTAGGGAATATGAAACACATAATTCCAGTTTTTGGTTACTTGTTATGTTGACTTTTCATTTTATGCCATTAATAACCTTAAGACAACACTTTTGGCTTTAAGAAAAACATTAGCGCACACCAAATATTCTCATAAAAAATAATTATCTCTTTTTATAAAGACTTAATTAAAATTAATTTACACAAATTTTCTTGTATGATTTTTCTTTTTTTCTCTTATAACTTGTTATATATATATAAAAAAATCTTGAAAATATACGAGTTTTTAGGCCAGTAAGATCTTATCTCGCACTTGAGACTTTCTTCCATTTCGTGCTGCATGTACTTGTTGACATTCACATATCACAATATTAAAATCAAAGTATTACGTGTTGGATAAGTGTAAAGCAAGTCAAAGTTAATTATATCCTTAAACAGACAATTAGCGATGGCATTTAAATTTTTGTGTCATCCACGTCTTCATCGTCCGACAACGGATATATTTACTGTTTTAAATAACTTTTGCAAAAAATAAATGAAAAATGCAGAAAAATATGATATTATTAAATTTCATGTAAAAAAATCATATTTTTTTATTTTTTTAAAATGTCAAATATAAAAAAAAAACATATATAATTATAAAAATATTCAATAAAAGTATCAAGTAGTATTTAGTAAATGTCAAATAGTTATAAAGATAGTAAAAATGATGAAATGTATTAGTAAATTTAAATATATTAGACTACTTAAAAAAAAAATATTTTAGATGACAAGTTAATATTTTTCATTAAAATCGACACAAGTTCAAATAATACTTGTTATCCTAAAAACAATGCATAAATATAAATAAATACTAAATATATTGTTTTTAACAAACAAGTAGTTTAATTTTGCATCACACTAACAAAAAAAAGAGAAATACCGAATAACATGATTAAAAAAATTACCTTTGCTATGATAACTGAAAAAGGGTCTTGTATCACACTTTTTTTAAAGGATAATGATATTTTAATCTACTTTTTTGATTCATTTTTAACGTGTTTATTCCAAATACCTTTTTATTATTTATTTTGTTTTTTTTTTCTTTTTTAGTTGTGTAATGTGATAATCTAAGGATGATTGAAGTGGTAGATTAAGAATAAGTTAAAAAAGTGGATTAAAATATCATTATTTTTTTTTACATGACGCAGAACTTACGAGAAATATTAGTAAATAAAGAAGGTGTACTAAAACATGAAATTGATGAATAGTAATGAAACTTTATGGTTGAAAATCCAAATGAAATGGCTCATATTTTGACTTTATATATGGTGCGTTCCTTATTTCCAAATTTCTAAACTTGAGCGCAAGTGAAAAGTATCAACTATTTGCATTTGGTGGCAAACAACAATATAAAAGCTGTGGTGTTACTCTTTAACTACTTTCCACAAGATTAACTAGTTGACGTTTCAAACTTTACAACTCATAAAGCAATTTCTTTAAACTATTTTAGATTTTATTGAAGACAACTATTTTACTCTCAACCAAGGATAATCATCTTTTTCAATAATGCTAATATTGGTGCACAAGTGATATTAATTTGTGTTCACTAATTGCATCTTAATACCACTTTGAATTATAGGTAAATCATGTCGAATGAACTATATTTATATGGTATACATTCTACAAACGTTTACAATGTTTTATATAGTATAAATTAATCACAAATTAAATCACTTGTATATAAATTAGTTTTTTTTTATAATAAATATGTTAAAGTTATATAAATTAGTTTTTTTTTATAATAAATATGTTAAAATTCTAAACAAGGAAGGTTATGTTAGACATTTATATGAATTTTGACATTCCAACTATCGTGACATCTTAAAATTTATCAATTATTTGAAATTACATAAAAATTTATTAAAAAGATTAAAATTAAAATAATATAAAACATGAAAAATCACATTAAACTTATGATAAAAATTATAATTCACGGAACATAAATTATAAAAAAAATAATCTAAATCAATCAGTTTAGATAAAAAATTAAACTACTTATATTATTTTCTATGAATAAATATTTTACAGTTCATAACAACATTGATTTTTAAGTTGTTTGGCATGATAAAAAAAATTAATTGATAATACATGAGCCTTTTTATATTGTCATTTAATTATGAATAAAAATGTATTACGACTTTATTAACTTTTATAATGGTTATCTTGAAATTTACTGAACATTTGTAATATATTTTCAGAAAAATATACACATTTAGAAAGAAAAAAAAAATCGATAATAGCTTTAGTTTTGTCACAACGAGAAAAAAAGAAGAAGACGATTTTTTGAGTGATTGAGTTTATAGACAAACAAATAATTAACTTTTGCTTGATACGTTGTGAAATCATGATAATGGATTAACGCATCATGCACATGTCTATGATACAAGTATTACAATTATCTTTGTTTCTAAATATCAACCATCATAAGGATGATTATCATATATTTATTAGAGTTGTAACATTCTCAAATCATAATATAGTACAAACATAAATTAACTTTTTTTCATAATGAACATTTTTATTATAATTTTATGCATTATAAATACTTTTTTGGTTAAGAAATACATTTTCTTAAGCAGTCTCATGATTGATAAATGGAGTAGAAACATAGTATTATAATAATGTTCAATTTGATGATTTTAGTTATATTAATGTACTAAAATATCAGCTGTGGAATATCTCTCAAACACATAAATAGTCATATTCACTAAAAAGGGATTGCACATCAAGTACAGATGTAAGTGTTTCCTGAGAGCATCAGAGTTAAATTTATCATCAAAATTTGAGTAATATTTTTGCTGAGTTGTACCTTAAAACTTGCTATTTGAATTCTTAATACATTTTTAAGAAAATTATGAAATATTTCCGCTGCAGTTTTTTTTTTTTTTCTTTCTAACAAATGCTTGGAAACAGAATTAAGTAATGAATGGAAAATAACCAAACAATAATAAATTCTCAATATTTGGTATACCAGAAGACAGGGCATATGCATCAATTTCAATCTCTTTACACTTACAAAGGTACCTTGTCTGGATAGCAACATTGTTGGCATACATATGTATGATTAAATGATCCATTCATATCCATATCCATATTATCTGTTTTCCAGACAACTTTTATATATTATATATTATATTATTATTATTATTATTATTATACACGTACATATATATGACGTGGACAATCAGCTATACTAAACAATTCAAATTTGTAAACATAGTTCATAAAAAATTATTGCTAAAAATTAAAAGTATAACATAACTCTAGACATGTCATTTTATTCTAGTTAATAGCTTTTAGTACTTGTTCACATGGGCGAACATTAAAAGAGCTTATAGGACTATAATATTTATACAAAAAGCTCACGCGATCAACTAATTATAAAAGTTTTATAAGTCATTGTCAATTTATTAATCTATATATGTAAGTTGATCTCAAATTAAGATAGATAAGGTTAGATTGGGTTTGAGATAATTCAACTCGACCTTTTAGCTTTAATTAACTCAACTCGATCTTTTGGTTGTGACTAATTTGACTCAACATTCAATCTTATCAATTGTAGTTGGTTTGACTCAACATTTGATCTTTTCAGCTTAGCTCAACCTTCAACCTAAATCAACTCCTCTCAACCTTTGGTCAAAACAGCTCATTTCGACTTTAGTCTCATGCCGATTCATCTTAACCTTCAATTTGTACTGACTTGTTTCAACTTTTTTTTTTTAAATCGACTAGTCTCAACTCTTAAGCTTGAACCGACTTGACTTGACCTTCATCTAAATTGACTCATCTCTTGAACTTTAGTTTGATGCAACTTGTTTCAACATTTTGTCTAAACCAACTCAATACATTTTTTGACACAAATTAACTCAATTCAAATTTTAACACAAACCAACTCGATATAATTTTCGGTCCCTCAACTTTACCTTTAGTTCAAACTTTTTCAACTTTGACCTTCAACTCGTACTAAAGTCTTATATTTATGAGTGAATTAAAAATTTTGTAAAAAGAAGAAACCCACTTTAACACTGGTGGATTAGAAGTACACTGAACCATAGAATATTAATCAAATTGAAACATGTAATTACATGTGAAGTATAAAATATTATAAAAAGATAAGAGATTGTAAACAAGTGAAAGGGGCTAACTTCTCCCTATGTGGTGAACCATGATTTCAATTGTTATTGAAAGAGATATCTATCTCTAATATCTTATTGTACTTCAATTCAGATGGTTTGCTTTTGAAAGAGAACGCTATGTCAGAAAAAAAAAAATGCAGACTTTCTAGACAGCAGAGTTATGCAGTAAAGTTGAAAAAATAGGTTACATGTACACAAGAGATTGGTCGACATGCTCCCAATTTGATTGTCCAATTAAAAAAAGTTTAATTTCTTGTTTTAATTAATAAATAGACCACGTAGCCAAATGAAATTCATATAAACTGGTGATTATTGACCAAGTAAAAAGGTTCAGTTTCAACCAAAATCGCTGGCAGACAACCATTTGTTTTGTTTTGTTTCGTGTTCACAAGACTAACAGAACAAGAATCATCATCCCAAAAACAAATTCATGTGGTCCACACCACGAAGGACACGCCCGTTAGCCAACGCAACTGTCAACTGATTCTTCCAACGCAATTCTTCTGTAGTTTCCAATCTACAGGGTTCTGTTTCTGAATTTAAGTGCTTTTTCATTTCTTGGGTGAAACTCTTTTCTGGTGGGAAAGTTAAAAGCAAAGGGGCGTTGGATTAGGTTGAGTTTTCAACTAATGTTTAACCATTCAATTGAATGGAATAATTGATTCTGGGTGGACTAGGTCAACCAACTTGATGGTTTGTCTCGGTCACACAAGGGCTACTACTACTACCACACCACCTACAACCTCACCTGCCATGTTAGCGAATGCATCAAAAACCAAAAAAGAACAGGTCCTACCTCACATGTCATTTGGTCTAACACTTGGAATGCACACCACGACTACTACAATTCCAATCAAAACACAGCTGCTACTAACCACACCCACATGGGAAAACTACCTTTAATCAATCCTAAGACCAAATTGTTTGATTCAATACATTGTGGCTAACGTGTGAAACAGAAAAGAAACCAACTTAGTCTCACAGATTAAAGAATCAAAACCAAATTTTTTGGATTTACACTGAATCAAAAATTACGAACTGGACTAATTGTTGAATTAGCTAAATTTCTGGGATTGAGAGGGTTTTGAATTGACAACAATCTGAAAGCAATTCGTTCAATGGAGCCGGACTGAATCAATTTGATTCTGGGCTGGTGAGTTACAGAAAGAATTTACATTACATGGCAACAAGTTCCACATAAAACCAGAAAGAAAAAACAAAAGAATCCCCAATTCACAACAGAGATGCTGAATCTACTTCATTGGTGAGGTCCATCATGAAATTGGAATCTGTTGACAGATTCTGACGTGCTTATACATTCTAATTGAGCTTATTCAAGCTTTATGTATGTATTTAAGTATGTATGTCCACGAAACAAATGGGTTAGTGGGGGAAATATCAGACATGAATGATGTAATCTGAATTCTAATTCAGTTAGTAACAGAAGAAAATGCAATCCAAAATTCCAACAGTACCAATTTCAGTTCTTCAGCGTTTCCAAGCGTAAACGAGCAAAGAAAACCCAACGGGAACGACCAATTCATTCTCCTCCACACTCGACCATTCCAAAACAGAGGAGCTTGCGCCGAAGGACCCACCAGAAGAAGAAACCGAGGAAGAAGACCAGGTCTTGCCCCATTCACAAACCCCCAAATTCCACAACCCCGTCAAGTTCCTATCAGCCACCGCTTCCTCCTCCTCGTCCTCGAACTTGAACATGAAAATGGCGTGCGCGTCGGCGTTGTTCTTGTCGAAGAGCCAGTTGTAAAGGTCCCACGAGATTTGCACGTGCACGCCGTCGACTACCACGCGCTCATTGCCGCGAAACTTCCACTTCAGGCGCTTAATCTGCAGCACCTTCTCTCCGTCCACGCTGAACGAGAGTTTGGAGTGGTCCCTGAAACCGCAATCGATCTGAATCTCACGCGCCCGGCCGCCGAACGTTGCGCGCGTGGAGTAGACGCGGTCGGCGAAGACGTGCTCTTTCTTGAGGAGGAGCAGTTGCGGCGTGGCCGGTTGGTGGGCCCGGGACTTCGAATACGCGTCTCTGGCGGCGTCGCCAAGGAGGAGGCTCATGTGGCTGTTAACCACAAGGGCAACGTAGAAACCCGAAACGGGTTCCGGGTTCGACCCGAATTTGGCTTTGGCAAGGTTCCAGAAGAGGACTGTGTCAGGGGCTATCTTCTTCACGCCGTGCTTTTTCCAGAAGACGAAGGGTCGTATGTGGAGCTGATAGGAGATGGAATCGAAAGATTGGCGGTGGAGTTGAATGTGGAGCGAGCGACCCACTACGGAGCGTGACCACGTGAGGGACACGGGACCCGTGTCTGTGTGGTAGATTGTGACGTTTGAGATTGCGGAGTGCGGCGGCGGGGGCGGCGGCGGAGGAGGGGGAAGATCGGTGGTGGGGGAGGGGCGGAAGCAGGAGGGAAAAGGGGACGATGACATTGTTTGTTATTGGGATTTGTGATAGTTTTGTTGATTTTGGTTCTTTTGAGGTTTGGGTGATGGCAGAAGAGGAAAGAGGATGGTTTTATTTATGCATTGGTTTGGTTGCATGTATGTTGAAGATGGTGATGATGATGATGATATAGTGATAGAATTAATAAAAAGAGAGAGAGGGGCTTAACTTGACTCAACCCTACCAGTTTCTTCTTCCTCTTCTTCTCTATCGTCTTTGGAAATTGCAATTTGGATTGGACCAACACAATTCTATTTCCCACATTTTTCTCGAAACTAAAATACAAAACCCAAGTTCGTGTTGCATGACCCTGTTGAGGGAAATTCATCCTTGATTTTTTAATGACAAAATAGAAGTATACCTAAAGTTATGTACCCGTATGTATGCATGTACCTGCTCATGTACATTTTCAATTACGAGGATGTGCTACAAAATTTCAACCTTTCTTTGAAAATTTTGACTACAGTAATTCAAAGTTTGGTCGTAAGTTACTGTGCAAGTATTGAATGGTTTTTTGTACGGTTGATTTAGAAGAAATAAAGAGTTCTATTTTAATTTCAAAAGTAATTTACCTTTTACTCCTTCCCTGAATATATGTTGGTTGATATTTTATTTTGTATCACTTACACAAAAGCATGAAACACTTAAACCAATTAGAAGGAAGCTCTTTCAATGCATTTAATGAGAAGTGTTTGCAAGTCATCTTGAAGTTATTTTGGAACAAGGCAGAATATTCAGTTTGACTATTATTGAATGATTATCGAGATTGTTACAGTATAAAACTTTGGCACTTTTAACAGTTTCAATTTTTCTAAATCTATATATGTTTAGAGAAAAGTAAAGTTAGAGTGATTTAAATTGTGAATGTATTTGATGACTAGAGTGAGAAATTTGGAAGCAAAGTGTGGTTCTCAGGGATTGTGTGAACGTGAGTGTACAGGTAGATATAGGAAGAAGAAAGGCATCTTCTATATTAAATGTGACTCAGTTCCTCAATCAGTGGTGGAACAAACACAGGTGTACGTCAATGCTGCTACTTTCTATTTTCAAATCCGCGTCTCATAAATGTCTAGCCCATCTAAATGCTTACCAAATCTTCGTCGCAACATGATCACGGTTACGTCCTCACTTAATTTTGAAATTATTTCATTTTAAAATTTTGAATTAATTTAATCTTTTATTTTTTTAAATATTTAAATTTAATTTTTTAATCAAATTTTCTTAAATTTATTTAATATTTCTTACGTATTTCAAATTTCAGAATTGTATTAAGTTATTTATACTGTTTAATATATTTTTACTTTAATATTAAGTCAAATATTATTATGAAACGTGCTTGAAATATCAAATAAACTTAACAAAATTTGATTAAAAAAATTAAATTTACGTATTTCGAAAGATGAAAGACTAAATTGATCCAAAGTTTCGAAATAGACTAATTCCAAAATTCATTAAAAGTTAAATAACCAAAAATATATTTAACCCATATATAAATTGTGTTTGATCTCAATTTTTAAATGATATGAAACTTATTAAATGTATTATAATATGTAGATAGGATGTTTTAAAATATTTTAATTTGTTTTTAAAGTCCAATATATATATATATATATATATAACAATATATAAAAGGGATTTCTTTTTCGTGTCCATATTTCAAAATACCAATTTTACCTTTTAAATATAATAATTTATTAAATTTTTAAAAATTAATAGTTACTTTTACAATTTTTTATAAATTCGGCTATTTCTGTTTTTTTTCTTCTTCTTTATTTATCAATAATTATTTTTTCATCTGATATATTTCACTTTATTTTTAATAAATATAATTTTAGTTTCGATAACATTGTGTTAGTATATATATATATATATATATATATATATATATATTCTTTTATCTATTTCTTTTCACCATATTTCAGGTTCCTTTCAAACTTACATGATAACACAAATCTTTATTCACTTTTCACTGTCTTGTCCTCTCATCAACAAGAACATTGTGATTTAAAACTCAAAAGTAACAAATGTCTACATATTGTATAAACATGTTGGTTCTAAATTATAATAAGTAAAAACATATTATTATTTTTATTATTTTCAAAAAAAAGTCAAAATCAATTGAAAGATATTATAATTGATGCTTATCCTTTGTGCGACAGGATGGATCCATGACTTATCCTTTTGCTAGCACAATTTGTGTCCAAACAAAATGAAAAAGTGTATGAATGTTTAAGGTATTTTCAATAACAAAAAATTATAATTAAAATCATAAGTTTAAAAGTTAGGTTTTCTAAAACATATTTATCAGTATGGTAATGTGATATAAAATTTAAGATATTGGTCTCAACAAATATTAGGTATCATTGGAATAAAATATATTACTTTGAACTTAGATGAGCCCACACTAGATACAAAACATTCTTCATTAGCCACGACATGCTCATTAAGGCTGTCTTCTGAGACAGCTGGTTCATTTCTTACTAACAACGTTAGGTTTAGCCGCAATTTGGCTCCCATTTTTTGTTTTAATTATCCATTTTAATATAATATATATTTTTATGTTAGTTTTCAAATTATAAAATAATAATACATTTTTTCAATTATGTTATTGATTTATTTAATGTAGAAAATATAAAAATTATTTAAGACATAAGAAAACAAATGCCATGACAAAAAAAATCTCCTTTAATAATTAATAATAGCTAAATAGCAGTATTGGCACCAGATGTTAATGTGGTGACGTGGTATGTGTTTGGAAGCAATGTTGGCAACAAACCTGGTGAAATAAGTTTGTATAATTATAAATTATAAACGCATATTGCATATTTATTATGTTTTGTCAATTATAAGTGTATAGTTTGCTTGTGTTTTAAGTGTTTCTTGTTCAATGCTTATGTTTTATATATATATATATATATATATATATATATATATATATATATATATATATATATATATATATATATATGTGTGTGTGTGTGTGTGTGTGTGTGTGTGAATAAGATTCCACATAGCACTGATAAATTGATATCCGGTTAATTTTTTATCATTACCTTACAACTAATTTTATTAATTTTATAATCAATTATCTAATTTATATTTTAATTAAATAATTTAATTTACTTTTTTTTATTATTTAGGGATGTTAAAATTTGTGAAAGGAAAAAAGATGAGATGTAAAAATAACTTTTTTTTTTATTTAAAACAACAAAATTACCTTCATATATAATACATATTATATTTTACTAGCTAAAAGAATGACTTTCTATTACAATAAGATAAGAGTATAATTTGTCATAAACAATAAAATAATCTGTTATTAATATTATTTTCAAGAATATTGTTTCTTCTACTTTAACGTTTTTTGTTTTATTTTGTAAATGTTTATGATGTTTCAAAGGTTAATAACCAATATGTGACTATTAAGAGAAATTATTTATTCAAAACAACTTCTTACATTTTTAGTTTTATCTTGTAAAGGTTTATATTATTTCAAAGGTTAATGATCTGTGACTATTAAAACAAATTACTTACTCAAAACCAACTTCTTTTATGACAATCATATGTTAAGAGAAAAATGCTCAAAATTTTCTTCTATAATTTACTTTTTACTTAAAAATTATAGATAATATATATATATATATATATATATTAAAAAAAACAAATTTAATCAAACGAAAAATAAAGATCGAAAAAAAAAGGAAACCCGAGTTATGAGTATTTTTTAGGAATTGAAAGCCAGCATTACTCTATTTACAAAAACTAAAAACAGATGTACCTTTATAAATTAGACTTGAGTATAATTTTAATCAGGATTTTTAGTTT
>Ga0209589_1003546_pt1 | contig 27247 bp, 11 predicted proteins | sample CowpeawhiteBW_FD_187525 | JGI IMG/M metagenome (GOLD analysis project Ga0209589, IMG submission 187525) | Root nodule microbial communities of legume samples collected from California USA - Cow pea white BW (SPAdes) (version 2) | ecosystem: Host-associated > Plants > Roots > Nodule | place: USA...
TATATATACCGGATGTCCACATCCGGTAAAGAAAAAACAAAATGAAGTTCTAGATGTTAACATCCGTATAACAAAATTGAATACTGGATGTCAACATCCATAACAGGTTAAAATTGAAACAACAAAAAAATACCAGATATCAACATTTGTAGAACAAAATAAGGTACTGGATCGTGACATCCATTTAAAAAAAAAAATTGGTGTGGATCAGTCAGAGAAAAAAAGTAATTGCTTTTAACTGAAGGGTAAAGTGGGAACTTAACAAATTTTTTGGAGGTACAAGAGAAGAGAAGTAGTTGGAGATGCACCGAGAAGCTCCCTTGAGAAAAATCTTTACCAACTTTACTTATATGTTCTTTATTTAATGGGCCTTTTTCATTTCTTGAGTCTAAACGAGGCCCAATCACTGGTGATGGGTTTTATTAGTAAGCTAAACAAGGTCCAATCACTGTTATTTTTCTTTCTTCAAGCAGACCAAACTCTGTGTCAACACATTTTTAACCATTTGGTCCCATTTCCTTGAAAATCAAAGATTGAGAAAACAATTGAACTGTTTGGTAGGATCTTGAGTTCATGCAGCAGTACCATTATGACCGACAAATTTCTTTAATTGATGAATCAAAGTAGTGTACATAATGCATCAAATTGCCAAACCTAAATTACTTTAAAAATAAAAATGGAAAAAAAATGACATTAACGTTGATCTAATGAAAAATTACATTAAATCATTTAAAAAACCTAAGAAAAAAACATCATATCATCGTTACAAATACTATTAAGCCTACGTCATATTAGGTTTCAAGATATTCTAGCTTGCATTTATAGATTTTTATTAACATGTACTTCCTTTACATCTCACGAATCCAAATTCTCTATTATTTTTTTTACTATCCTCTACTGAGCATTAAAAATAGAGAAAATTTCCTATCAATACAAAGTTTATCAAGTGAAGAATTAACCATGCATATTCAAGGGAAAACCAGCATTAAATTTACTGGGGCCAATTTGCCTATTAATTTTCAGATTGGTCTTGGTAACCAAGACCACCGTCCATGTTATATCCACTTCAAATATACTGCTTCAGATTTTCTTGGTTCACAAAGGTCCACCACTTTCATTGTTTCAATCATCGTTAATAACATGGTCCTTCCACCTAAAGTTAATTAAGTTGTATCGCATAAAAAGATATATAATAAATACGTTTTTAGTCCTAAATTTAGACGTTTTGAAATTAAAATTTGTCATGTTTCAACTTTTGATACATTTTAATCTCAACACTTTATAAGTAAATGAATACAGATCTTTTAAATTAATGACACTAATTTTTTTGAACTTGTTAAATGGTGTTTTAGACTAACATCTAAGCTGGATCTTGTTAAAATGATGTAAACAATTCAAATATTATCCTAAACGTAATTGACGCATCAAAATAATTTAACACAGTTGAGTTAAAAAAATTGTATTCATTTATTATTTAAAATTTAAAGATCAAACTGTATCAAAATTTAGGACACTACAACAAAAATGATTTTAGACAACATTAAACGAGACCACATATATAAAAATGTCATCTAAATAGAGTAAATGTAACATTTTGTTAGACGTGACTTAAAAATTATCTTAAACAACATTTATAAAAATTTTGCTTGTAAAAAGTTTGGGTTAATCCATAAAAATGTAGTCTAAAATACATTGAAAATTAAAGTTTTTAAATTAGAAATATTCCCTCTCTCTTTTTTGACTGAAAATGCAAAACCTTATTCTAAAAATGCAAAAATTTGAATTTTTTCCCTCCATTTGATTTTAGATCGAAAAGTCTAAGAGTTCACAATGTTGAAAATGTGAAATTTTGTAAAATATGTACATAAAAACTGTTGTCTTTTATGAGAATTTTAAATAACGATTTTGAAATTGTTATCGTCTTGCAAACTGTGACCTATTACTTACAGCTATGCTCATCTAGACTATACCTAAAAAGTTGTTATCTAAACTTTAACCCACAGTTTTTGTGATTTAATTTACAATTTTGTATTATTACCTAAAATAATTTTTATTAAAATAAAATTTCGCGTGAAAATTTAAAGATAAAAAATATATTTAACCTTATTTTCGACCGAATGTAATATAATAACATGAAAAACTACTGATTGAGCATTTGCCCTGCATTATTGAGAAATTATTACGGTTGTTAGATAAAGGCCAAACACAGTATTTTTTAAGTAATGTTGTATTTGAGAAAGTTCAGAAGATAAGGACGTGAAAAAGAAGGTAATAAATCCCTAGAGGCAGCAGTACCTGATGCAACCAGAGCTTCATGGACTGTCAAAATCGTCACAGACAAATAAACTATACTATACAACTCTTGAGCAATTTGTAAGTCACGATCATCAATATGTAAGAGGAAAATAATTGACATAACCTGTTAAAATTGCATGGACCACATGTAAAGTTTTCAATGCAAATACTTTTCCTTCACAAGCTCATGTGTATCGTGATCATCAAGAACAGACAGAACTAAGAAAAAATAAATGCCAACAATTATGATCAAATATAAAATACCCAAATTCTGCATATTTGGTCTTTGCCATATCAACTAAGATACCCCTCATTACATATTCTGGTGCTGTATTAAATTCAATGGGACCCTTTTGGCTATGAATTTTCAAACTTGTCTTAGCCATAAAGGCAATGCAATGCCAATGCCATCGTTCATGTTTCATCCACCACAAGTTACCTCTTCACATCCTTGGTTTAGAAAGGTCCAGCACCTTCTCTTTTCCACCACCAATGAATAGTACTTCCACCAACCTTCCAACCATGTGAGCTTCACCTTTTCTTCTTCCTCGTCCAAAATCTCTTTCTCACTCTCAATCTCTCTTCAACTGTGACATAATAATCTTCAAGACCTTTTTCATAGCTACAACTTCTTCATTCACTATAATGATGGCAGAAGATAACTCTACCAAGAGAAACTCCAACGTTCAGCTCCTAGAAGAACTAGAGGCTCTCAGTGAAAGCCTTTACCAATCACACACCTCAAACACAACTAGAAGAACTGCTTCATTGGCTCTACCAAGAGCTTCTTCACCTCCTCTTGTCTCATCTGCTGAAGATGACAATGACACTGCTAAAATTGACAACAAACAAAGCAACAAAACTCGGTCTCGCCGCATGTCCTTGTCTATATGGCGATCAAAGCCAAAGCCTGAAGATGCCAAGGCAACTCTTGCTCAGCCAGAAGCCAAAAAGTTTAATGACACGGAAAATTCAGATGAAAAGAAAGGGTTTTGGAGCTGGAAGCCTGTGAGGGCCATTTCCCATATTGGAATGCATAAACTCAGCTGTTTGTTTTCTGTTGAAGTGGTCACTGCTCAAGGCCTTCCTTCTTCCATGAATGGACTGAGGCTTTCTGTTTGTGTTAGAAAGAAAGAGACCAAAGATGGGAGTGTTCAGGCCATGCCATCAAGGGTTGATCAAGGTGCTGCAGATTTTGAGGAGACCCTTTTCATAAGGTGCCATGTTTATTGCAGCCATGGTAGTGGAAAGCAGCTTAAGTTTGAGCCGAGGCCATTTTGGATATACCTTGTTGCAGTTGATGCCAAAGAGCTTGGTTTTGGAAAAAACTGTGTGGACTTGAGCCAGTTGATTCAAGAATCCATTGAGAAAAGCCAGCAAGGGACGCGTGTGAGGCAGTGGGACACAAGCTTTGGCTTATCAGGGAAGGCAAAAGGAGGAGAACTGATTCTGAAACTTGGCTTCCAAATCATGGAGAAAGATGGAGGAGTTCAGATATATAACCCTGAAGAGAATTTTAAGTCTAGCAGGTTCAAAAATCTCACTACTTTTGCTCGCAAGCAATCTAATTCATCATTCAGCATGCCTAGTCCAAGAATAACAAGCAGAAGAGATGCTTGGACTCCTTCACAGAGAAGGTTAGCAGAAGACATTCAAGGTGTTGATGATTTTAACCTCGATGATCCTCCCTCTACCCAGAAACTTGATGGTGGCAAAGAGAAGGTGGAGGATTTTGATCTGCTGGATTTTGAGGTTGTTGATAAAGGAGTTGAGGTTCAAGAGAAGAAAAAATATGAAGGAGAAGGGTCTGAGAAATCCATTAAAGTGAAATCAGCTACAAGTGAGGTCGTCAAGGAAATAGTGCATGATCAGTTTCGCCAGACTAGACTAACCGAGCTTGATTCAATTGCCAAGCAGATAAAGGAGCTTGTGTCCATGATGGAAGATAACAATACTTCCATAAAAGGTGATGAAACTGAGTCACTAAGATTGGATTCTGATGAAGAAATTGTGACAAAGGAATTTCTTCACATGCTTGAGGATGAAAACATCAGAGGTTTCAAAACCAACCAATCTGAAAAATCTCCATCAGAAGTTGCAGAGGTAGAATCTGAAGTGTATCTCCCAGATCTTGGCAAGGGCTTGGGGTGTGTGGTTCAAACAAGGGATGGAGGCTACTTAACATCTATGAATCCTTTGGATAAAGTTGTAGCTAGAAATGAGACTCCAAAGCTAGTAATGCAGATGTCAAAGCCTTATGTGCTGCCATCAAATCAGTCTCTAAATGGGTTAGAGTTGTTTCAGAAATTGGCTGGCATTGGTCTTGATGAACTCAGCTCACAAGTTTTCTCCATGATGCCCTTAGATGAACTGATAGGTAAAACTGCAGAACAGATAGCATTCGAAGGCATTGCTTCAGCCATCATACAAGGAAGAAACAAAGAAGGAGCCAGTTCAAGTGCTGCACGTATAGTTTCTGCCCTCAAGGGCATGGCAAATGCAATGAGTTCAGGAAGACAAGAGCGGATCTCAACAGGACTTTGGAATGTGGATGAAACTCCACTTACAGCAGAGAAAATTCTAGCCTTCACAATGCAAAAGATTGAGTTCATGGTGGTTGAAGGGTTGAAAATCCAAGCTGATATGGCAGAGAAAGAAGCTCCCTATGATGCTTCACCACTTAAAATGGAAGGAAACAAAGACAATGATCTATTAGGTTCTGCTGTTTCACTGGAGGATTGGATCAGAGACCAAAGCTTCACTAGCACTGGTAGAAGTTCTGATGGTGAGCCCTCAAATATCACACTCATATTTGTTGTCCAACTAAGAGATCCTATAAGAAGATTTGAAGCAGTTGGAGGTCCTGTGATGGTGCTCATTCATGCATCAAGTGAAGAGACAAGAGGGAGTGATAATCACCAAGATGATGAAGAGAAAAGGTTCAAGGTAACAAGCATGCATGTGGGAGGATTGAAGGTGAGGAGTGCTACAAAGAACAACAATGAATGGGACAGTGAGAAGCAAAGACTAACTGCAATGCACTGGTTGATTGAAAATGGGTTGGGGAAGGCAAAGAAGAAAGGCAAGCATGCATTGGTGAAAGAGCAAGGATTTTTGTGGAGCATTTCATCAAGTATAGTTGCTGACATGTGGCTCAAAACCATGAGAAATCCAGATGTTGATTTGTTTCAGAAGGAATAAGCATATATCCACTGTGCTGTTAATTATGCAGGTAGTTTTAGCAGGTTACGATATATACAACTACACAATGTTGCAAACATGTCTCGTGCATGGGCTCCAGAAAAAAATTGGAGAGAATATTCTTGTTAGTTGTTAGTTCTTGAGGTTTATAGATAAAATAATTGTGCCAAATAATTATTCATGGGTCTTAGTTGCTTTTTGAAGAACTAATAAAAACCTGGTACCAATTTTCTCACATTCCTCACATCAAACCATTGATAACAACTTTTTGTCTCTTCTGTGATTAATTTGAGAAAAGGCTGTGCATGTAGTGTATATAAAATTTCTACTCTCGCTTATATAATTGATGTTGGAATCAAATGTATTGTGTGACTTAGTAAGATAATTTTGGTTAAACCAACAAAGCGAGCATGCTTTTTCCTTCAAATCTTTGCACTACAGAGGATAAAGCGATCATTTTTCTTCCCATTTCAGATCTGAACGATGGGAGGAAACACTTGAGCCTAAACATATATGTTATCAATCCATTGTATTTTTTTTTTTTTTGAGGAAACTCAAGCAGAAGTATCTGATGCAAGAGCTTCATGTTGAGTAAATTGTAAGCCAAGATTGATATATAAGAAGAAAATAATTGACACCATCCAGAATGTACCATCCATGTTCTTTAAACTACAGGAAGAAACATCTCGGTCAAAGAGATAAAAAAATATATATCTGGGGACACCGAAACAGAAAAAAGTCTTGTAAGAACATCTTATAATTTCACACAACAACAATTAATTATATACACCACACATTTTATTTAAATTTAGTTATTTTCAAAAATTAAATAAATAAAAATTATCTACTAAATAAATAAAAACAATCTATAATTAAATTATAAAAATTATTTATGTTTATTTTTATAATTACAATAATTTTGTTATTTTTCTATCACAAGAAAGTAAACACATATACGTATATGTTTTCAATAGTATATGTAATACAACTCCACCATGTTTTCAATAGTATATATAATACAACTTCACCATCAAGAAGAACTTGGGCTTCCAACAAAAGTTAATGCCCAACAAACTACAATCAAACAAAAATATCTTTGTACGGTTTGCAAGTTAAACATATCTGTGTATAGTTTTTAAGCGGGTGCTAGGTGTTTCATGCAACAGATTTCATTCCTATGCCATTAGCCTTGGTTACAAGAAACTGAGTTTATAGACCATTATACTTATTATAATAGGTCTGGTGATGATGATTTTATCATATGTTGGAGGTAGGTCCCAACATAAATTGAAGGCACGTTTAGTTAAAGGCTTGATCAGACAGACTTGAGACTAACAAACAAAATTTTAGGAATGCAGATTCACCAACACTTCAACACGCATGCAAGATTACATGTCAATTTTTACCTCGCTTTCTATTAATTGTTCTTCATGCATAGCAGTAAAACAGAGGGGTGGAGATGTCTTGAGTACCGTATGGTGGGTAGTCTTATATATCCTATGATTTATACAAGACCAAACATTAAGCAATGGGAGTGGTTAGTAGGTTCTGTTAGCACTTTGTAAGACAACAACTCTATAATCTTGTAAAAAAACTTTATTCACCTATTGTGTTGTTGTTCATACAATACATAATATATTTATAAATCCACATTTCTTGACCATTGTACTCTCAACGGCTATAAACAACTATAAACGGTTAATTCATTAACTACCTAGACTCCAACGACTAGTGCATTAACCACTCACAACAGCTAATTTCTTATAACGACTAGTTACCCATAGTGGTTAATACATTTAAGTTTATTAAAAACCCAACAAACTCAAGTGGAGAGCATTGAAGTATTGTTAAGTAGAGGATCCTAAGATACATTAAAGGTATCTCGGATGTTACAACATGATGGCAAAAAATAAAATATATATGGTATGAAGAGTTGATTAATTTCATCAAAATATGTAGGTGGGAGAATGTTAGAAAAGAAGTTTCACATGGTGAGAACTTAGCTTAAGACTTGCTTTTCATGTTATAGAAAATAGTTTAGTGTTTTATTAGAAGAACATCTCAAAATTTTTTGATTTTCATTTCTTTTACTTTATTGTTCGAGAGAAGAATTAAAAGAAAAAATTAATTTCTTTTTTAAAATAGAAAATTAGTGACCTCTAGAATAAAAATTAGTTTCTAGATTTTTTTCTTTATATTTATTATTCTCTGTTTTCAAGAGAGATTGTCATTATTTTTTCTCGAAAATTTTTCTTTCTTTACTAAAGTTATATTATTTATCTATTATTTTTAATGTATATTTTATTTTCTATTTTATATTTTATTATTTTTAATGTATATTTTATTTTCTATCTTATATTTTAGTAGTGAATATTTGTGTTATTACTGTTACTCTAATATCCAACATAACCCACTTGACCGATCAGGTATGATAAACTCATATCTTGAACAATACTACCCATCCAACGTTTGACCCTATACCCGAAAATTTTTTATTTATTTTTTAATAGATATAATTTTTTTAATAATTATACTGTATTCAAAAATGAATCATACTACTCATATGAGTTGAGTAATAGGAAGTTAAAAAACCTTTTTTTTTTCTTGTTAAAAATACTGGTCGAGAGGGTTTTCACAAAATTATTTAGAAATTGTTATGCAGTATTCTCAAGAGGAAGTTCAGAAGGATAAGGACACGAATATTCATTGACACAAAATTTTTACATTTATTTGTGCTATCTTTCTTTATTTTTTCTTTTTCTTACAAATATAAAATTTTTACTTTCTTATAATATATCAAATGAACTTAATGTATATCAAATAATATCCTTACTAAAAAAATCCCAAAAGATCAGATGCAAGAGCTCTATCAATTTTATGTCAACATCGTCACAGACAACTCTTGAGTAAATTGAAAGCCAAAATCTTTATAAGAGGAAAATTCCAGAAAGAGGTTAACAATTGTATGCACCACGCATGTTCATATAAACACCTCCACCATCTAGAACAACTAGGGCTTCCAACAAAAAATTAATGCCCAACAAACTATAATCAAATAAAAATAAAAAAAAAAAAATTGAGTACTAAATTTTGACAACTTTCTCTTATAATCTTAAGTATTATTATTTTTTAAGTGATTTGTCATTTTTTCAACTTTTCATTCTCAATTTTCTAAAACCACTTAAAATATGTCATATCATATTATAAGAAAAAATTATCAAAATTTAACAGTGAAAATATCGTTGTCTAATAAAATATCCATAAAGTGTACACGTGTGACTTTATTAACAAATAACTACCAAAATTAATATTTGAACTTAGACATGTCAACTAAAATATTCCTCATAAAATATTCAACATTAAATTCGATTGGACCATTTGCCTTCAAAGTTGTTTTATCCACCACAAGATATACCTCATCACATTCTTGGTTGAGAAAGCTCCAACACCTTCACTGTTTCCACCACCAATGCACAACTCCTACACCAAATTTAACTAACCAACCTTTCCAATGTGAGCATCATTTTTCTTCTTACTCATCCCAAAACTGTCTCTTCGTTTTTGGTAGCAACAATTCTTTGATCACAGTGATGACAGAAAATAAGAGAAACTCCAATGTTCATGAGCTCCTACAAGAACTTCAAGCTCTCAGTGAAACCCTTTACCAATCACATTCCTCAGACAGAACCAGAATAACAACAACTTCATTAGCTCTACCAAGATCAGGCGCGTCTCCTTTTGTCTCGTCGGCTGAAGATGGCAATGACACTGCTAAAGTTAACAACAAACAAAACAACAAAATTCGGTCTAGAACCAACTTAAAAGTAAAGCAGGTAAAATATTCGTTTTAGACTTTTAATAAAAAAACTTTCAAAAAAAAATTATTTTTAGTATTAATTTTTTTTTATTAAATTAATTATAAAATTATTTTTTTTAAAAGAAAGCTTAAATTCTTTTGATACTAATATATTTCTATTGAATTAATTATAAAATTATATTTAAGAAATAAAAAAACTTCAAATTTTCTATTTTTAATACTAATATACATCTATTAAATTAAGGGTTAAATATGTTTTTGGTCTCTCAAATTTCAGTAAATTTTGGAATTAGTCCTTCTTCAAAACTTTATATCAATTTAGTCATTCATCTTTAGAAATGCATGGATTTAGTCGTTCTTACCAAATTTTGTTAAGTTTATTTGACATTTTAAACGCATTTTATGATAATATGAGTTAAAATTGAAACAAAAATATGTCAAACGGTGTAAACAATTCAAATACTATCATGAAATGCGCTTGAAATGTTAGATAAACTTAACAAAATTTGGTTAAAATGACTAAATTCACACATTTCTAAATGTGAAAGACTAAATTGGTCAAAAGTTTTGAAGAGGAACTAATTTCAAATTTCATTGAACCTTGAGGAACCAAAAACATATTTAACCCTTAAATTAATTATAAAATTATATTTAATAAAAATAAATTTCAAAATTTTTTTATTACTAACATACTTCAAAAAGAATAAAAGTGATAATTTTTAAATTTGTTTTAGGTCTCTCAAACTTTTAAGCCATCCATGGCTAGGTCTCGCGGCATGTCCTTGTCTCCGTGGAGATCAAGGCCAAAGCTTGAAGATGCCAAGGCAACTCTCACTCAGCCATATACCAAGAAGTTTGATAACATGGAAAATGACAAGATAGGAATTTGGAGGTGGAATCCTTTGAGGGCAATTTCTCATATTGGAATGAAAAAACTGAGCTGTTTGTTTTCTGTTAAAGTGGTCACTGCTCAAGGCCTTCCTTCATCCATGAATGGACTAAGGCTTTCTGTTTGTGTTAGAAAGAAAGAGACCAAAGATGGGAGTGTTCAGACAATGCCATCAAGGGTTGATCAAGGTGCTGCAGATTTCGAAGAGATTTTTTTCATAAGGTATTGTTGATATTATTTCTCTGTTAATAAGTTGGTTCTTGAGATAAATATGGTAATGAAACGTGTTTGAAATGTCAAATAAATTTAACAAAAAATGATTAAAATGACTAAATCCATGTATTTTAAAAAACGAAAGACTAAATTGGTCAAAAGTTTCGAAATGAACTAATTCCAAAATTCACCGAAAATTAAGAGATCCAAAACATATTTAACCCTTATTTTTTTTCCGATAGGTGTCATGTTTATTACAACCAAGGTAGTGGGAAGCAACTTAAGTTTGAGCCAAGGCCGTTTTGGATATACCCTATTGCAGTTGATGTGAAAGAGCTTAGTTTCGGAAGAAACTGTGTGGATTTGAGCCAGTTGGTTGAAGAATCCATTGAGAGAAGCCAGCAAGGCACGCGTGTGAAGCAGTGGAACACAAGCTTTGGGTTAACGGGAAAGGCAAAAGGAGGAGAGCTGGTTTTGAAACTTGGGGTCCATATCATGGAGAAAGATGGAGAAGTTGAGATGTACAAGCAGGAAGAGAATTTTTTTAAGCCTAGTAGGTTCAGAAAGGTTACATCTTTTGCTCGCAAAAGATCCAAGTCTTCACTCAGCTTTACTAGTCCAAGAATAAGAAGTAGAAGTGATGCTTAGACTTTTTTGAAGACAATTTAAATGGATAATAATACTTTAACTCATTTTTTTTACATCATTAAATCATCACATCACATGATTAAAAAAAAATCAAAATAGGTGATCTAATGACGATTGAAATAGTGGGTTAAAAGTGGATAAAAAAATGGATTAAAATATCATTATTCAATTTAAGCATATATCTTAGTTATGGGTGGATCTTGGAAAAATATATCAAGGGTGTTAAAATTTTCTTTTATAAGTGTATTATAAGCATATGTCCTTAGACTTTTATATTATTATAAGGGTTAAATATGTTTTTGATCCCTTAACTTTCAGTGAATTTTGGAATTAGTCCATTTTGAAACTTTGGACTAATTTAGTCTTTAATCTTTCGAAATACGTAGATTTAGTCTTTTTAATCAAATTTTGTTAGGTTTATTTTATGTTTCGTAGGCATTTCAGGATTGTATTTGAATTCTTTATAATGTTTGACATACTTTTGCTTTAATGTTAAGTCAAATACTATTATGAAACGTGCTTAAAATGTCAAATAAACTTAAATATATTATTATCTACTATAAATATATATAAATATAAGAAAAGATTATATTAGAAAATTTATTTTATTATCCATATTTATCATATTGATATGTGTTCTTAAAAATAGTTTTTCAGTCATTTAATATTAATTTATCTATTTATTTATATTTATTTTGTTGTTACGTATGTCTACTGAGTTAATTTATACTTTTATTCATATTCTCTCCATAATCACCTTGAATATAATATATATCCATTCATATAAAAAAAAATCAAAAGAACATCAATAGGTGTGTAAACACCGTTTTAAAACTATTTATTATATAAGAAACTACGAATATTATAGTTAGAACTAATATAAGGTCATCCAAAATGTCTTTTTAGTGTAAGGTTTGATATTACTTCTGTTCAAAATAATATAAATTTAACAAAAAAAAAAAAATAGTGTGTCAATGTGATCAATCTTATAGTATTACCATTCATATATTACTATAATTGTCATCGCTATCATCATTGACGAGAGTAGCAACTATTATTCTGGTATTTTCCATTTTCGTTTAATCATCATCATAAGTGTATCCTACTTTACCACATATTTCGATCTATAATTTCTTTCCTACTTTGTCAGAGGTTTAAAATGCATCTTCAATTTCTATTTCATGGTTATTGAATTGTGCGAAGCATGTGCTACAACAAAAAATAAAAACTATACAGTTCAGGAGCGTTAAAAAATAAATAAAAAATATATAAACGACTATATCTATTTTTTTTTTATTTCACGGTTCACTACCCAAAAAACTTATATCTCTTGTAAATTTTGTTTTAAATTTTCTTTTTAAATAATAGTTACAAACTTTGTTATAAAAAAAATTATAAAAAGTTGTTACCCATTTTTTTCAAAAATATTGTATATAATTTTTTTTTTGCAAAATAATTATACAAAATACTTATAAATTTTATAATTTTTAAAAAATAATTATCCATGAAAATTTATTTATCAATTAGAATTTTTAGAAAAAAAAAATTCTTATAAATTTTTTAATAAATTTGTAGAAAAAATCATATGTAATATAATTTTTTTTAATAGTGATTAAACTAGTATAGTGTTTTAGTTAAATTAGTATAATTATTGATTTATTTTTATATATGAAAAATATATTAATAGTAACACATTCAATTATTTCATAATCTGTTTTTAAACATTTATAATCATTTCCTATGTTGCGATAAGGTGAAAATAAATTCCCACTTAATTATAATGAATATATATGACACCGATTTTTATTTTAAAACCACAATACTTTAGTTCAATTAGTGATAGGTTAAATTAGTACCATTTTAAATTATAGTACGAATAAATAATGTGAAGTTGGTACATAATACATTTTTCAACCGTCCAAAAGATAATAGAGTACACTATTTTCAAAGTCTCGTATCAATGAAATAGAAGGCGAATTTATAATACATAAATGAATTCAAGCTTCATTTTACAAATTAGATTTAGAAGATTGAGTTAAATTTAAAATTTACTTCTTATTACTACAGTATAAAAAATCATTTTTAAAATCTCTTGTAAACTGATTTATGATTTGTTGGTATGTATGACTAAATCTCACTTCTTCACATATCAATTTTAAAGTTTGTTAATTTAATCTACCGGATTAATATTATTATAACATGTAAATATAACTAGATGCACCGATATACAATCATTTGAAGAACGGATTAATATTATTATAACATGTAAATATAATTACATGCACCAATATACGATCATTTGAAGAACGATACAGTAAAAGTAAATCAAACCATATTCTATAGTTGGTCTTTTATTGTAAAACAGAGGTTTTATAGAATTCGTGGAACCTCCAACAGCATTAACTACCATTGATAATCGAAAACTCAAAGGGTTCATTGTTTAACACAAGACGCCTTTCTTGCACATCATCGTGTCTCCCAATGCCATAACAAGTGCTGCTGTCGCTGCTGTCGAAACAGAACACAAGCTTGTAACCCAAGCCAAATTTCTGAACGATAAACTTTCCGGGCACTACCTTCTTCCCCGGATGGTCTCCCTCGCCACCAATCCCCACCCATATCCCCGGAAAATCATCAGAAACCACCACCCAGTTGAAAGATGAAGCACACGAAGGTTTATCCACAAACGCAACATCCAAAGGCGTTTCTGTGAAGATGTCGCCGGAGCTTGTTCCTCCGGTGCCGAACTTCACAGCCAGGCCAGGGTCAGTCTCGTCGGTAGGTTGTAGAACAGCAACAGGGCATGCTGAGTTCTCAGCTTGACCTAATGTTATAGCGCCACCTTCTGGGCCAGGAAAAAATGGCAGAAGGTAGTATTTTGCAGCGGAAGAAACGGGTCTTTCTTGTGAGTCCACCACTTTTTCGGGAGCTTCTGAGAACGATGGTGTGAAGTTGAGGGTGGTGATGCCAAAGAGGAAGAAGAAGGAAAGGGTGAGAGATGGTGCAGACTTCACCATGTTTCTGCGTTTTGCTGGTTTAGGTTTATGTCGATGATGTTTTTTGTGTTGCTGGTTCAACCTCCTTTTATAAGGATTCGCTTAGGGTTTCATATGAAGCAATTAATTTTTTTTTTCGAATTTGTTGGTTGATGGTCCAAAATAAATACTTTTGATTAGTAGTTTTTTCAAAGGTGTTTCCAAATTGTATAGTGTTCTATTAATGTAGTAGATCTAACTTTAGTAATGTAATTAGTGAGTCTTAATTAATGTATTTTTTCATCTTACTAATTAGTCAATATAATAATAAGTCTTTAATAACTAATCATTTTTTTTTGTGGTGAATGCATTAATAATTATACGTTTCATCTATAATAATATAGGAAGATATTCATCCACATTTTAAAATAACAATTTTATCATTTAAAATATAATTATTTATAAAAATTTTAAAAATTAATGGTTGTTTTTATAATTTTTTTTATAAAATCGTTCATAAGTTTTTCTCTTTTTTCTTTATTTATTAACAGTTATTCTCTCATTTTTTTTTGATATATTTTACTTTATTTTTAATAATATAATTTTATTTTATATATTAACTTAATAAAATTACATTATCATCATCAATTAATATAATATCATGTATATTTATATACACGGACCTGTACGCCAGTTGAATTTAAAGTGTTTCATTCATTGTAGATATATTTTCTTACAAACTAATTAATCGACCAACTGAGAATATCCTTTTCCGATTTCAGTTTTATATATGTGTATTTATATTTTACTGTATTAGAATTATGAGATTGATATATTTGACTCACAAAACGTATTCAATAAAAGATATTAACTATCTTTAATGTGTTTGGATTCGTTTTAATACTATGCTATATATATATATATATATATATGCACAAATAGCATGAAAAGAAGAAGATAGTTCGAAAAATTTAACTAACCAAATTTAACATACCTCATCACATTCTTGGTTGAGAAAGCTCCAACACCTTCACTGTTTCCACCACCAATGCACAACTCCTACACCAAATTTAACTAACCAAACTTTCCAATGTGAGCATCATTTTTCTCTTACTCATCCCAAAACTGTCTCTTCGTTTTTGGTAGCAACAACTTCTTCGTTCACAATTATGACAGAAAATAAGAGAAATTCCAATGTTCATGAGCTCCTACAAGAATTTGAAGCTCTTAGTGAAACCCTTTACCAATCACATTCCGCAGACAGAACCAGAATAATAACAGTTTCATTAGCTCTACCAAGCTCAGGCGCGTCTCCTTTTGTCCCGTCGGCCGAAGATGGCAATGACATTGCTAAAGTTAACAATAAACAAGACAACAAAACTCGGTCTAGAACCAACTCAACAGTAAAGCAGGTAAAATATTTGATTTAGATTTTTAACTAAAAAAATTCAAAAAATTTATTTTTAGTACTATTTTTTTTCTATTAAATTAATTATAGAATTATTTAGAAAAAAAAAGCTTAATTTTTTTAATACTAATATATCTTTATTAAATTAATTATAAAATTATATTTAAAAAATTAAAAACTTCAATTTTTTTAATATTAATATACCTTTATTAAATTAATTATGAAATTATATTTAAGATAAAAGAATTTAATTTTTTTTATAATTAATATATTTAAAAAAAATAAAAATTGATAATTTTAAATTTGTTTTAAGTCTCTCAAATTCTTAAGTCATCCGTAACTAGATCTCGTGGCATGTCCTTGTCTCCAAGGCCAAAGCTTGAAGATGCCAAGATAACTCTCATTCAGTCACATACCTGTTGGAACTGTCTAACACTACAGGTCACGCACACACACAATATGCAGAGAAAAACAGGATAAAAATTTTCTTATTAACTGCAACAGCAATACACAAATTATATAAACTGTCAGGATGACAGTTATTACAATCACACACGAAATATTATAGTTATTGCAACTATAAAAGAAACAAACAACTCTTTGATTAATTTCAACAATACCAAGAAGTTTGATAACATGGAAAATGAGAAGATAGGAATTTGGAGGTGGAACCCTTTAAGGACAATTTATCATATTGGAATGAAAAAACTAAATTGTTTGTTTTCTGTTAAAGTGGTCACTGCTCAAGGCCTTCCTTCATCCATAAATGGACTAAGGCTTTCTGTTTGTGTTAGAAAGAAGGAGACCGGAGTGTTCAGACAATGCCATCAAGGGTTGATCAAGGCGCTGCAGATTCAAGTCTAGCAGGTTCAGAAAGGTTACATCTTTTGCTCGCAAAAGATCCAAGTCTTCACTCAGCTTTACTAGTCTAAGAATCAGAAGTGATACTTAGAGTTTTTCAAAAATAATTTAAGTTGATAATGATATTTTAATCCATTTTTTTTTTACTTTTAACCTATCATTTTAATTACTATTAGATCATCATATTATATCATTAAAAATAATCAAAATAAATGATCTAATGACGATTGAAGTAGTGGGTTAAAAGTAGATAAAAAAATGGGTTAAAATATCATTATTCAATTTAAGCATATATCTTAGTTATGGGTGGATCTTGGAAAAATATATTAGGGGTGTTAACATTTTCTTTTATAAGTGTATTATAAGCATATGTCCTTAGACTTTTATATTATTATAAGGATTAAATATGTTTTTGGTCCCTTAACTTTAAGTGAATTTTGGAATTAGTCTATTTTGAAACTTTGGACCAATTTAGTCCTTCATCTTTCGAAATGCATGGATTTAGTCATTTTAATCAAATTTTGGTAGGTTTATTTGATGTTTCATATGCATTTCAGGATTGTATTTAAGTTGTTTATACTGTTTGACACATTTTTGCTTTGTGTTAAGTCAAATATTATTATGAAACACGCTTGAAATGTCAAATAAACTTAACAAAATTTGATTAAAATGACTAAATTCACGTATCACAAAAGATTAAGGACTAAATTGATCCAAAATTTCAAAATGGACTAATTCCAAAATTTACCGAAAGTTAAGGGACTAAAAACATATTTAACCTTCTTTATTATAATAGTTATTATTATTTACTATAAATATATAAATATAAGAAAAGATTATATTAGAAAATTTATTTTATTATCTATATTTATTACGTTGATATGTGTTCTAAAAAATAGTTTTTCAGTCATTTAATATTAATTTATTTATTTATCTATATTTATTTTGTTGTTACATATTTCTAAAGAATTAATTTATATTTTTATCCATATTTTCTCCATCTCCAAATCTCCTTGAAAATAATAATGTTCATTCATATAGAAAAAATTCAAAAGAACATCAATAGGTGTGTAAACACCGTTTTAAAACTATTTATTATATAAGAAACTACGAATATTATAATTAGCACTAATATAAGCTCATTTGAAATTGTCTTTTAGTGTAAGGTTAGATATTATTTCTTTTCAAAATAATATAAATTTAACAAAAAATAATAGTATGTCAATCTGATCAATCTTATACTAAATAAAGAGAAACACAATTCAACCCATTTTTATACACATTAAGTGAAGACCATTGATTCATTACATTTTCATTAATTATTATTATTATCCTAATAGTATTACCATTCATATATCACTATAATTGTCATCGCTATCATCATTGACGAGAGTAGCAACTATTATTCTGGTATTTTCCATTTTCGTTTAATCATCATCATAAGTGTATCCTACTTTACCACATATTTCGATCTATAATTTCCTACTTTGTCAGAGGTTTAAAATGCATCTTCAATTTCTATTTCATGGTTATTGAATTGTGCGAAACATGTGCTACAACAAAAAATAAAAACTATACAGTTCAGGAGCGTTAAAAAATAAATAAAATATATATAAACGACTATACCTATTTTATTATTTCACGGTTCACTACCGAAAAAATTTATATCTCCTGTGAATTTTTTTTTAAAAAAAATAGTTAAAAAAAATTGTAAAAAGTTGTTACCAATTTTTTTCAAAAATATTGTATATGAAACCTTTTTTCGCAAAATAATTATACAAAATACTTATAAATTTTATAATTTTTAAAAAATAATTATGCATGAAAAAATTATTTATCAATTAAAATTTTTAGAAAAAGTAATAAGAAAAAAATTTCTTATAAATTTTTTAATAAATTTGTAGAAAAAGTTATGTGTAATATGAAAATTTTTAATAATGATTAAACTTGTATAATATTTTAGTTAAATTAGTATAATTATTGAATTATTTTATATATGAAAATATATTAATAGTAACACATTAAATTATTTCATAATCTATTTTAAAACATTTATAATCATTTCCTATATTTTGTGATAAGGTAAAAATCAATTATCACTTAATTATAATAAATAAATATGACACCGATTTTTATTTTAAAACCACAATACTTTAGTTCAATTAGTGATAAGCTAAATTAGTACCATTTTAAATTATAGTATGAATAAATAATGTAAAGTTGGTATATAATACATTTTTCAACCGTCTAAAAAATAATAAAGTACACTGGATTGAAAATCTTATATCAAGAAATTAAAAATAAGAAAAATTTATAATACCCATAACAATATATAACAATATATAAAGGAAATTTCTTTTTTTGTGTCCAATTTTCAAAATACCGATTTTATCCTTTAAATATAATAATTTATTAAATTTTTAAAAATTGACCGTTACTTTTATAATTTTTTATAAAATCATATGTCTATACTTCTTCTCTTCTTTAATATTTATCAATGGTTATTCTTTTATCTATTTTGATATATTTCACTTTATTTTTAATAAATATAATTTTAATATATATATATATATTTTAACTTAATAATATTATAATATTATTATCTACTAATATAATATCATGCATATTTAAAAAATATATACATACAGGCGCGATAACGTCTGTGTTTCGCTAGTATCGCGCTCGTATATATATATATATATATATATATATATATATATATATATATATATATATATATATATATATATATATATAAAAGTGAATAGAAATCTGATTTTATAATAAGACAGGTTTATATAATTAATATTATTATAACATATAAATATTATTACATGCATCGATATACAATCATTTGAATAACAATCCAGTAAATCAAACCATATTCTATAGTTGGTCTTTTATTGTAAAACAGAGGTTTTATACAATTCGTGGAACCTCCAACAGCATTAACTACCATAGTTAAACGAAAACTCAAAGGGTTTATTGTTTAACACAAGACGCCTTCCTTGCACATCATCATGTCTCCCAATGCCATAACAATTGCTGCTGCTGTCGAAACAGAACACAAGCTTGTAACCCACGTCAAATTTCTGAACGATAAACTTTCCGGTCACTACCTTCTTCCCCGGATGGTCTCCCTCGCCACCAATCCCCACCCATATCCCCGGAAAATCATCAGAAACCACCACCCAGTTGGAAGATGAAGCACACGAAGGTTTATCTACAAACGCAACATCCAAAGGCTTTTCTGTGAAGATGTCACCGGAGCTTGTGTTTCCTCCGGTGCCGAACTTCACGGCCAGGCCACGGTCACTCTCATCGGTAGTTTGTAGAACAGCAACAGGGCATGCTGAGTTCTCAGCTTGACCTAATGTTACACCGCCACCTTCTGGGCCAGAAAAAAATGGCAGAACGTAGTATTTTGCAGCGGAAGAAACGGGTCTTTCTTGTGAGTCTACCACTTTTTCGGAAGCTTCTGAGAACGATGGTGTGAAGTTGATGGTGGTGATGGCAAAGAGGAAGAAGAAGGAAAGGGTGAGAGATGGTGCAGACTTCATCATGTTTCTGTGTTTGGCTGGTTTAGGTTTATGTCGATGATGTCGATGATGTTTTTTGTGTTGCTGGTTCAACCTCCTTTTATAAGGATTCGCTTAGGGTTTCATATGAAGCAATTTTTTTTTTTTCGAATTTGTTGGTTGATGGTCCAAAATAAATACTTTTGATTCGTAGTTTTTCAAAGGTGTTTCCAAATTGTATAATGTTCTATTAATGTAGTAGATCTCATCTTAGTAATGTAATTAGTGAGTCTTAATGTATTTTTTCATCTTGCTAATTAGTCAATATAGTAATAAGTATTTAATAACTAATATTTTCTGTGGTGAATGCATTAATAATGATATGTTTAATCTATAACAATATATAAAGAATTTCGTGTACATTTTAAAATAACAATTTTATTTTTTAAAATATAATTATTTATAAGGTTTTTAAAAATTAATAGTTATTTTTATAAAGTTTTTATAAAATCATTTATCTGCTCTTCTCTTTTTTTTCTATTTATTAACAGTTATTCTCTTATCTTTTTTTATATATTTTACTTTATTTTTAATAAATATAATTTTATTTTATATATTAACTTAATAATATTATATCATCATCATCTATTAATATAATATCACTTATTAATATAATATTATGTATATTTAAAAAATGCGTAACAAAGAAGCAACGATGCTTGTGTGTACATTAGTTGAATTTAAAGTGTTTCATTCATTGTAGATATATTTTCTTTCAAACTAATTAATTGACCAACTGAGAATATCCTTTTCCAATTTCAGTTTTAATATATGTGTATTTATATTTTACTGTATTAGAATTATGAAATTGATATATTTGACTCACAAAAACGTATTCAATAAAAGACATTAACTATCCTTAATGTGTTTGGATTCGTTTTAATACTATGCTATATATGCACAAATACCATGAAAAGAAGAAGATAGTTCGAAAAATTGTGTAAAGACAACAAATAATAAAAGTTTAATTTTAACTTTTCTCATTCAAACGAATTTGCCAATTAAATAAATAAAGGAGTCACCGATTATGAATTCAATACATTATTGCAATACATAATAATTATATTAAAATTATAATTAATTATATGTACAAATAATTTTTTTATTTAAATTTATATATATTTTATTATTATTGTTTTACTAATTATATATATTTTATTTTATATATATATATATATATATATATATATATATTATTCTTTAATATTGTAAGTCACTACTATTGATCTCGGTAATATGTAATTTTAATATAAAAAGTCAACAAACTGTTCCAAGTCATGTCAATAATATATTTAATATAATGAGAATATCTAACACTCATGAAATGTGAAATGTTAGTTATCTATCTTAAAATGAATGCTAGCGATACAAAGTAGCGATTTTAATATTTAGAAGGGTGAAAATTAGGGGAAAATATTTTACAAAGAGAAAACTTTTTTCATTTTTTGTAAGGACTAAAATTAATTGACCAAAAACTTTTAAAGGATAAAAAAATTAAGATTTGTTTCTTATAAATATTGAAATCAAACCTTTTTCATTTGACAGTGTTTAAAACTATATTTAAGGTGAGTTTGTTTTAGCTTAAAATTAAAATTGAAGAGCTTTTGAATAATTAAAAGTGTTCCTCTATGTTTTTGAAAACAACTTTACCAATTTATTTTTATTAACTACTTTGAATAGTTTATAAAACTAAGTAACTTTTAATTTGTAATTTTCTTTTAAAGTAAAAAATATCTAAAAAGATTATAATAATTACTTTTTGTATTAATTTTCTTAAAAGAAAATTTCATTCAAACCCATCCTTAACCTTTTACTTTATTACGTGGAAGACGAGGATTTATGAAAAGGACAATGATACTTTAATCCACTTTTTTTGACTCACTTTTAACCCACCACTTCAATCACCATTAGATCATACATCACATCACTAAAAAGAATAAAAAAAGATGATCTAATGGTGGTTAAAGCAATGAGTTAAAAGTGGGTCAAAAAAAGTGGGTTAAAATATCATTTTCCTTATGAAAAAACGGGATTAGTTAGGTATTTCATCCAAGAGAATTTCTTTATCACCCCCTGTTTAGGTTCGATTATACTATCTGTAAAAATATTTTGATTATACAATCCAAAATTTAAAAATATTAATTTTAAACATGTATAATTCAAAATATAAATTTACATTACATAATATGAAATACAAATTTGGATTATAAATTAAAAAAAAAAGTCCCGAAAGCTGAGGTGAAATATTAGGGTTTTAAATAATTTTTGAACGAAGAATACTTAAGTCATTTCACTTGAGTTGTGGAGTTGCAGGAAGAAAAGAAGAGGGTGCAGGAAGAAATACCCTTCATCCAAATAAGTTGAGCCCATTACGTTCACGCTCGTGCTTTCATCCTTGATTCTCTAATCCTATTTTCTGAGTTCTGGAAGGTCACTAACCAGAATACCAATTCACAACAACATCGATTCTACCAACCTCGTCCATAGACATGGTTTGTTTTTGTTATTTTTTCCCGTTTTGTTTTCTGTGTTTTAATTGACATTTTCAGTTTCAAATTTTAATTTTGAAGTATGAACATTTGGGATTTTATTATTGTGCGTATTTGATTGCAGGCTACCCTTGCTGATTCTTTTCTCGCCGACCTCGATGAACTGTCGGATAACGAGGCAGAAATTCCGGTAAGCTTCTTCTTCTTCTTCTTCGTCTTTTTTTTTTTTTTTTATCTAAACTGCCAAGTTTGAAAGAATTCAGGAAAAGTTTTGTTACGAATAAGGTGGTTGGTTCCTTTTGTTTCAGGAGGATAACGATGTTGATGCTGCTGACATGGAAGAGGATGTTGATGGTGATCTGGCTGACCTAGAAAACCTCAACTATGATGACTTGGACAGTGTTTCCAAGTTGCAGAAAACACAGAGGTACATTGATATTATACAGGTTAGTTGCTCCTCATTTCTTTTGAAGCGATTGACCGCAGTGAAGCATTTAAATTGTGGACGCTGTTTCATCGTGTTCCTTAATATTACGCCAAATTGGGGACAGATGTTGTTGATGCAGCCACCATTGTGATCTTGTTAGAGTTGCAGACACCCTATAAAACTTGATGTTGCAGCCAAAATCATGGTCAGCTTAAAACCTTGCTCCCAGTTGTTGTTGGTGGGACCTCCAAAATTGCTACTACTACTACTGTCACAATTTAAAACCAGGCTTGTCTGTGAATAGTCATTGTTATTGCTATTGCTGTTGGGTGCTTTATTGACTTTTGTAGAATCTAAAATCAGTTTGTCTAAGCTGGGATTTAGGTTTCTTTCTTTTTTATGTTGTAAATGGTGTTGTTCTGTCTTTTTAGTTTCATTTTTTTCCTGATATCTAGGGTGTTTTATTTATTAAGACACGTACATATTGACATTGGTGTATGAATAAGGTATAATGTTTCTTTTTATTGCAGAAAGTGGAAGAGGCCCTTAAAATGGGGTCAGATGTCTCGACTCAGGGAGTGGATCTAGAAGATGATCCTGAATATCAATTGATTGTGGATTGCAATGCTCTGTCAGTTGACATTGAGAATGAAATTGTCATAATCCACAATTTTATTCGTGACAAATATCGATTGAAATTTCCTGAGCTTGAGTCGTTGGTGCATCACCCGATCGATTATGCACGTGTTGTTAAGAAGATAGGAAATGAAATGGATTTGACTCTTGTTGATTTAGAAGGGCTTTTACCCTCAGCCATTATAATGGTTGTGTCTGTTACTGCTTCAACTACAACTGGCAAGCCTCTTCCGGAAGAAGTCCTTAGTAAGACTGTTGAGGCCTGTGATCGAGCACTTGATCTTGATTCAGCGAAGAAGAAAGTTCTAGATTTCGTTGAGAGTAGAATGGGCTACATTGCACCCAATCTCTCTGCTATTGTTGGAAGTGCTGTTGCAGCTAAACTCATGGGCACAGCTGGTGGTCTAGCATCTCTAGCAAAGATGCCTGCTTGTAATGTTCAGCTTCTAGGTGCCAAGAAGAAAAATCTTGCTGGGTTCTCCACAGCCACATCTCAATTTCGTGTAGGTTACCTCGAGCAAACAGAGATATTTCAGACTACTCCTCCATCTCTAAGGATGCGAGCATGTCGACTCCTGGCTGCGAAGTCGACACTTGCAGCACGTGTAGATTCAATACGGGGGGATCCATCTGGAAATACTGGAAGGGCTTTCAAGGATGAGATTCACAAAAAAATTGAGAAGTGGCAGGAGCCCCCTCCTGCAAAGCAACCAAAACCACTTCCAGTTCCTGATTCTGAGCCTAAAAAGAAGAGAGGTGGTCGACGGCTTAGGAAGATGAAGGAAAGGTTAGCATAGTCTTAAATTCTTGTTTGTACTGGATTTTTAGGTAGCTGTGTTGAAGGTATACTGCCTTATGCCTTTTCTTTTGCTTTTTAATTTATGACCTGTTGATTCTAATTACAGGTATGCAATAACAGATATGAGGAAGTTAGCCAATAGGATGCAATTTGGAGTCCCAGAAGAGAGTTCATTAGGTAATTTTACCAGTTTGTTCTTGTCCTTATCTGATTACATTTGCATAGCAATTTTTTCCTTTTGATTTTTTAATTTGATGCTTGAATTTATATTTATTATATTGAAAATTACAGGGAGTTAGGGATTATTTAGATGGAATAAAAAGAAGAACGGGAAGTAATTAGACTTTTAATAATTAAGTTGTGATAGTGATGCAAAACCGTATGATAAGAACCAATACCGATCACATAAGGAAAGTGAAGGATTAGTGGGAAAAATAAGGGAGGGAAGTGAAAATATATCCACCCGCCAATGTAGTTGGTGGTAGTCGGAAAAAAGGAATGTGATATTCTATTAGGCTGTTGGTGAAAAAGAGGATTGAAGAGAATATGAAATCCTTTTGAAACTTAAAATAGAAAAATTTTAATCTCTCCTTTTATTCTTATACTTTTATGCACGTGTGAATTATAGGAGATGGTCTGGGTGAGGGCTATGGAATGCTTGGTCAGGCTGGCAGTGGCAAACTGCGTGTGTCTGTTGGTCAAAGCAAACTTGCTGCAAAAGTTGCAAAAAGGTAAGTGCTTCTCATTGCTTGAGTTCTATATTATGTTATAGTTACTTGATATTCTGATTTTGTTGCAAGATGATAAATTACCATCTATGTCTCCAGTACATTATTTATCTGACTGACCACGATGACAATTCTGGTGGACTATTTTTCATTTGTCAGATTCAAGGAAAAGAATTATGGTAGCAGTGGTGCTACATCTGGTTTGACATCAAGTCTTGCATTCACACCAGTGCAGGTTTGCTCATCTTTTTGTTGTTTTTGTATATTTTCTCCTGCTCTCTAGTACCTAACTAGTGCAAAAGTAGCGAATTTTTCACAAAATTGTTATGAGAAGTTGTAACTGGAAACATTGTTTAGCATTTAAATTATTTAGCATGTACCTATAGTCTTCGAAATAGCAGTCATTCCGCCATCGATGGAAAATTAGTGAATTTCTCCCAAATTGGATGTGGGAAGCTGTGAATGAGAATATTGTTTAGCATTTTAAATGTTTTAGCTTTTATATATCCATAGTATTGTGAATAGTAAGATTCACTATTAATATAATAAGTTGAACATACTTGAAAAATTGAGTAGGAAATATGATTCAATTCCTTGATTGTAAACCAGTGCAAGAGGGTACATTATATAAAACTCTACTACCCTTGAAATAATTACAATAATAAGTAATAACTCTTTGTATACCTACAATATCTTATTGTGAAGGCATCAAAATATAGTGTACAAGACACAGCTTATGGTGGATACTTCCAGCAAATATTTCTATTACTTCTTAGCTTTGGCAAAAACGTCTTCTTGCCCTAGGTTAAGCTTTGGAAAGTTGTTCTGTCCTTATGTGCCCTTGTGAAACCTTATGCCTATATTATGTATAAAACAGTGGAAAGACTTTTGAGTTCGAAGTTCCCTATGTGCTTCTGTTCTGCCTTCTGTTTGCTTGGTATTTCCAACTGATGATTTCGGTACCACACTTTTGGTTTTGATTGATACTAAGAGACGTAAAAGATTTGTAGACTGGGTGTAATCTAATGCATCTTATAACTATACTTAGTAAATTCAGTTTGAATTTTGGATATGTTTTACTAGGTTAGAAAACATGAGAAGCATCCTTCTGTTTTTTCAAAAAAAGAGAAGCAGGTAGTAAAGGAGGCAAGAAAATAATCTTAAACACGTTAGTTGTGAAATCCTATTTTAAATTAGACAACAATATAAAATTGGGATAAATGTTCGCAGGATTTATATCGGATAGCATATACACGTGTTCTTTCTTATGAGTTAGTTCATATCAATAATTTAACTGATATTTATGATGGACAATGGAATACTTGATTTTGATAGCACTTTTAGCACAATAATCAGTTACTTTTTTTTTCGTTTAAGTTTTGCATTAACATTGAGTTACTTGTATTGTTTTTCAGGGGATTGAGCTGACAAATCCACAGGCTCATGCACATCAACTTGGTAGCGGAACTCAAAGCACCTACTTCTCTGAAACAGGAACATTTTCGAGAATTAAGAGGACATGAAACCGTGCATGAATTCAAATTCTCATTCAGTCCCAACAATCCTTGGTTAACATGCCTGGAAACTGTTGATGCCGATGGATATTACTTCACAGTTTTATCATAGATTTTTGAAGAGTAGCCGTGTTATGTTGTTGATAAGTTCGCTTGTATATGACTTCTGCTATGCCTTGTACCAGGTTGCTTTTCGTAGTAACATAAATGATGATCGATATAGTGACCATTTTCATGAGTTAGCTTGAGAAAAAAAAAACATTCTCATTGGAATGGACCAAGTTTTGGTATTTCATGCACCCCAATGAGACTCAAATCAACACCCTTTTATCAATGAATAGGGTAACCCGGAATGTAGTTTTATATTTCAGATTACCCTTTCTGGACTGAAAGTGTGTTGCTGTATTTTTTTTTATCCCAATTTTTGTGTCAATTGAGATCAAGCTTCTTTGCTAACAATTTTAGCAAATTCTTGCTGCACCCCTTATAATTTGTCCATCTCGACGAATATGAAAATGATTTTTGTTTTTTTTGGAAGCAGAAGATTATTTTTGTGTTACACAATTTGTAAGTCATTTTTTTTTCTTAAAAATAGATTTCTGAATTACAGAACCTAAAAACAAAAAGATTTTTAGATTGTACAATTTTAAAGTAATTTTTAATTTTTGGATTATGTAATTTGAAAGATTACTGGATTATAAATTTGAAGTCATTTTTTATTTTAGAATTGTACACTTTAGAAATGTTTTTTTTAAAAAAAAAAAAAAAC
>Ga0209589_1003548_pt1 | contig 27242 bp, 13 predicted proteins | sample CowpeawhiteBW_FD_187525 | JGI IMG/M metagenome (GOLD analysis project Ga0209589, IMG submission 187525) | Root nodule microbial communities of legume samples collected from California USA - Cow pea white BW (SPAdes) (version 2) | ecosystem: Host-associated > Plants > Roots > Nodule | place: USA...
ACCGTTACTTTTATAAAAATTTTATAAAATCAGATGTCTCTGCTTCTTCTTTATTTATTAATGGTTATTCTTTTATCTGTTCTGATATATTTCACTTTATTTTTAATAAATATAATTCTAATATATATATATATATATATTAACTTAATAACATTATCATATTATCACCTACTAATATAATATCACGTATATTTAAAAAATATATACACACAGGTGCGATAGCGCCTGTGTTACGCTAGTATATATTATGTAAATTAAGAATATAGAAAAATTCGTAACAATTCAATTATTATATTTTTTCATTACAAAAAAATATGACTATTATTTTGGTCTTGTTGTCCAAATGGTACAGAGCAGAGGTGAACGGGAGAAAGAAAACGCAACACAACACAACACAAAGCGTCAGTGAAACGACAATGCGTTTTGGTCTTGGAAACGCAGAAGAATAAGAAGACGCGATTCTGCTACTTCTTCTACCTCTCTCGTTTCACTGTTAGGGCTCACGGAGTTTCTGATTCACTTTCAAATTATGCGTTTCGTTCATCGCTTTCTCACCAAATCAAACGAAGTACCAGATAATCGCAGTTCCTCCACCGTTTCCTTTTGTTGATCCGTGGAATAGCGCACACGGTACCTCTTCAATTTCGTTAGATTTCGTATTTTAAGTTTTGAGATGGGAATAACGGTAGAACTAGATAATTTAGATGAAAAGGGGTTTGAGTGTGATCATTTTGATTGGTTTTCGGGTGAAGATCTGTGAATCAGGAGCATTGTTTTTGTGTGAATGGTTTTAATTTAATGGATTTGTGCTTCACAGGTGTTGGTGTGTGCACTGAGGTAAAAAGAAGAATACTGAATTTTGAGCACCATGGTGAGTTTTGTTTTCTTGGGGTTTATGTTTTGGTTATGTTCCCGTTGGTTGTTGTCTAACCTTGGTTCACTTGATTTGGTGATGGTGATGACTCTTATGCTTATTTTTGGGGAACCAAAATGAAAAAAAATATATATAAAGAATTACTTGCTTGGAGCTTTCAAACCTGCGTGTAATGTCTTGATCTCGTTTAACGATGGGAAGAACCGGAAGCAGGTAAGCAACCGTTTTTATTTTGTTTTTATAAATAGTGGTATACTTCACAATGTGGCAATTGCATTTTGTAATAATGTTGCAAAAGGCAAAGGTTGATGCTTGTGATGGTTCACGGTGGTGGGAGAGGAATTGTGATCTTTCAATAGCTTTGATTTTCCTTGTTCATTGTAGTGTCCTATATGCTAATTTTGGTTGATTTTCTCTTTGTGGGTTTTTTAGGTTCCCTTTAAAAAGGAAAATGGTCAAATGGTTACAGTCCCACTTTTCCAAAGTCAAGAAAACATTGCTGGGAAGGTATTCTATTTGACGTTCGTAATATTTGACCATTGAGTTTAAGTTTAAACACATGGTGTTTTTCATTAACTTTTGATATATTGTCTACCTCACTGCGTTGAATATTATTTTATCTGCTGCCATTTTTAGATTACAGTAGAACCATTGCAAGGGAAGAAGATTGATCACAATGGTATAAAAGTTGAGCTCCTTGGACAGATAGGTTCGTACTTGACTAATCTCTCTGATTCTTCAATGTGTTATGTCTTGAAAATCTCAATGGAAGAAAACAAAAGGAAGAAGTAGAATGAATTGCTCTTTAGAAATCTTTTGTCTGTATCTAAGTGATGAAACTGATAATGATAGAAAAATTCTGTTGTTCTTTGTGGACTTTTGATCCGCTTGCATAAAGGAATTTACCTTGTCAGTTACCATTCAAAGCATGATTCTCCATTTACCCTAAAATATAATTTCATTATCTACTATCTTTGTCCTTTTGTATCACATGTATTGAATGTTCAATTACGATTATAACTCCTAGGCATTCTACGTTGTCTATCAGATTTGCATGACATGTAAGATAGATGTGTGATTTTCTCGATGTAATTCACCTTCATACCTTTAAGGAGTCTAGAATCATTTAAAAATCAATCTGGCATTGACGATGCATGCTACTCTGAAATTTTATTCGGTATTTTCTTATAATCTTAGGAAACATAAATGAATTATTATACAGAACACTTTCAGTCCTAAACATGTACAGCAGAAAGATAGATTTCCTAATTGAATTTTTTCATTTCAGTTTTCTCAAAATAGTTTATGGAACTTGTTTTCTTTGGATTTTTACCACCCTTTATTCTCTTGAGCATCTGCACCTGAAACTGTTGTGATTGTCCTGACATTGATAATCTTATATCAAATTTGAGCACTTGAAGATTATTTTTACAATGATGTACGTAACTGTTAAATTTTTTGCTGGTAATGATGGCTGGCAAAGAAAAAATTATCCATTCATCGTTTTTGCTTTGGGAATAGTTTTTGTTATGTCCTTTATCTTTTTTCTAATTTCTTACTAACAAGTTCATTTTCAATTTTGTTTCATTGTGCAGAAATGTATTTTGACAGAGGAAATTTTTATGACTTTACTTCCCTCGGTAATCAGCTGTTTTCTGCCACTTCCATTCTTAAATTTAAATATTCTTCCTGGTGCTAGTCAGCCTTTCATTTAGTACAATCAGTGACCCATGCGATGCTTAGTTTTACTATTGTGAAATAACATATGTTCTTTTTACTGTTTTGCAGTACGAGAACTGGATGTTCCTGGAGAAATTTATGAGAGGAAAACATATGCATTTGAATTTTCTACTGTTGAAATGCCATATGAAACTTATAATGGGGTGAATGTGAGGCTTAGGTAAGATACCTTGTAGATCCATGGACTTTTCAGTTCGCTTTTTGTTTATAGTCTCTGAAATATTTATTTTTTTATGCTTTTTTGCATTTTCAACTTCCAGGTATGTACTGAAAGTGACCATTAATCGGGGCTATGCTGGAAGCATAATAGAATACCAGGATTTCGTGGTATGTTCTCGTTCAGTAAATAAAATTTCTGATTTGTGATCTCTGATATCGAATTTATTGTTGTTTTATCAAATCATTACATTCATGGACAATATTGTGCTGGATGTGGTTGTAAAAGTATATAGTTCACATGAGTACACTATTCCCCCATCTAAAAAATAAGTTTGTATATGTGAATATACTTTCTTCGTTAACTTATAGTTTTTTCTTAATCTGTCAGGTTCGGAACTATTCTCCACCTCCAGAAATTAACAATAGCATCAAGGTGAGCATAATTATGTGGTAATTAAATTTTAATTCTGTCTAGCACATATCCGTTGCTACAAACTGTGGTATTTATTTTCACAATTTTCAATCAATCAAAACCAATAATGACTCAGGAACAATGATAAAGTGAAGCCATGGCATCAATGTCAACCATTGTCTTTGAATTACCTTTCGCCAAAGTATCTGCTGGTGCATGTAGTTAGTGTGAATCGTGATAGCTCTGTTTGCTGAGTGGCCTTAGTTAATCAGTAAGGGATGAGTTAGTCAGTTAGTGGGTTACTTATAGAAACTGGATCAGAAAATCAAAAAGGAAAAGAGCACTCAAACAAAGAAACTAAAGAGTTTGTATAGAAGTTTCAAAAGTGTGCAGATATACCATACTGCTGGCATTTTGAGGGTTCAGAAAACCTCCCAATAATCACTAATTTTTCTGACACACCCAAGACCTGAAAACGCACCTATACATAGACCTTTGTTAATAGACCTGAAAACGACAACAAACTTAACTACTAACAGATCTTACAGCTGTTTGAATTAAAACAATTAGGTGTATTTTCCTTTTCCCTTCTTTCCTATTTCATAGACCTTTGTTAATAGGAGGTCATACCCTAACAGTTACTTTAGTCTACTTAGTCAGTCAAGAAGCTGATGTTGTATAGAAATAGGAAGAGGGGTTCAGAGGGGAGTCATTTACTGTCTGTGCCATGTTCTTGATTCTGAAAACACATCGCTGCCAGTATTGGGAATAAGGGTTCTTAATAAAATTTATTCCTTGTGTGCCTTACCTGAACTTTGTTATTGGCTACTTCCATTTCGTTATTGTATTTCATGGTATTATACCTTGTACAGATGGAAGTTGGAATCGAAGATTGTCTACACATTGAATTTGAATACAATAAAAGCAAGTAAGCTGAAAATTTAATTGGCTATTTGACTGGAATTGTGTGGTTGTTTATCTTAATTATGTACCTATCTGTATCCTGCGGAGTTTCTGTTCATAGCTTGCAGTATGAAATATATGCATTATGTTACCTTTTTCTTTTAGACCTATGTATTTGTTTTTCTGTTTATACGAAGCCTATGGATTATAATAGAAACACCTAGAACAATTTAGCAGTTATCTGCGCCAAAGATATTTTTGTCAAAAAATTACACTGCATCTAGGAAGCAAAAATACGATACGGACACTAGGGTACAACAAATTTTACAAATTATAGGACACAACATGACAGTGACATGACAGGGCTACTATTTAGAAATGTCTGTACATCTTAGTACTGCATAGAGCTTTTGTGCATTTGTTTGAAGAGAAGATACTTTTGTCATCTAATTCGTACTTTATTGGGGAGCCATGCAAATACTTATTCGTATGTACTACTCTTCACTTCAGGTATCATCTGAAAGATGTCATCATTGGCAAGATCTACTTTTTACTTGTTAGAATCAAGATAAAAAACATGGATCTCGAGATTAGGCGTAGGGAATCCACAGGGTCAGGGACCAACACCCATGTTGAGACAGAAACATTGGCTAAATTTGAGTTGATGGATGGTGCTCCTGTTAGAGGTAGGTTAGCTTTGAAATTGGGTTACATTCTTTTGTACTTTCTATTTACAAATTAATCTGGATATCATAAAAATACTTTAGACATATCATCTAGGTTTTCGTATACTTTCACCAGTAAACCAACTCCCTCTTTTGTATTAACTGAACTTTAAAATAAAAGATCATGTTAAGCATAAAATCTCATATTTGTATATAAGCTTGTCAAACTTTGACGGAGCATGTCTCTGGGGAAGAGAGTGTATCATAATATAAAACTTGTAAAACTTTACATCAATGGGTCTCAAGCCAACATAAAAGAAGGTTGTCTCAAGTAATCGATAGACAACTACAGTTTTTTGTGAAATCTTTTATGCCAAAGTATTAATAACAATTTAAAGCCCTAACATAATAATTTTGTAATGGGTTAAATGTTTTTTTACTTCATAAAATAGACACTGATTAAAATTGAAAACTATAAACAGACTGTTTGTGGTTGTGATTGTATTTACAGGTGAATCAATTCCCATCAGACTGTTCCTCAGTCCTTACGAGCTGACACCAACTCATCGCAACATTAATAACAAATTCAGTGTGAAGTACTTTTTAAATCTTGTGTTGGTTGATGAAGAGGACAGGCGATATTTCAAGCAGCAGGAGATCACAATGTATAGGCTGCAAGAAGAAACATCGTGATTACATATCATATGAAGGGAATGCGCATTAGGTATGTAACAAATAATAAAGATTGTGATGGACATCGAGAGCTCTTACATATGGAAGTAGTCACGTCAATCCTGTTTCTTGAGTGGTAAAATGGCTTGGTATTCTAGCATGCTTGAAATTCATCACTTTCAAACATGTATATTGACTGATCTCTCATTCATGTCTTGATAGTTCTGTAATTTTTAAACATGTCATCGAAGGAAGCATCCTTAGAAATGTATTGGGTTTGTGATACCCATCAGAAATTGAGTGCTTTGTATACGTGCGATACCTGTAGTACTTTGTCTTTTTGTTTTTAACTTTTGCTTTGTTTACCTTGTGAACATAATGATACCCTTTTTCAATTCTTTTGAAGAGACAGAATCTGATGCAGGACTTTGGTTTATCTGTCATTGTCATTAAGTTGCCATCTTGTATTTGATGATACATTTTTTTTAGTTACCATACTTTGCAGTTTAGATTACTTTGATCTTGAAAAAAGAAGTATTTTTAGCTCGATTTCCATCATAGTGTCTATAATTTGGCTTCAGTCAAAGTATTTTTATTCTATCAATTGGAATAACTTCAAATTTCTTTGTTGTTTAACATAAATTCAACTTGGCCTTTGTCAATATATGGCTTAATTTCAACCTGTTTAACATGACTTAGTCTTAACTAAATCAACATAGTTTTTTGACCAAAGTATCTTCAACTTATTCTCAAACATAATATCTTCAATTCTATTTCAACCATATTATCTTCAACTCAATTTCAAACACAATGTCTTAAACTTAATCTTTAATCATTTTGAAATTTAAGATACCTAATCAAAATATAATCTACAAAATTGTGAGCTTCTTAGCCATATTATATCTTTTTGGTCTTATAAACTTTTTAATCTTTGATCCATGAATACTGATTGTGCCAATTCTAATTTACAATAAAACTATAATGCGTTATCTACTTTAAAATTTGGGTTAAATATGTTTTTTGTCTCTCAAGTTTTAGTGAAATAGTGAAATTTGGAATTAGTTTTTTTTTTTTAATTTTTGACCAATTTAGTCTTTTATTTTTAGAAATGTGTAGATTTAGTTTTTTTAATCAAATTTTGTTAAGTTTATTTAAAATTTTAAATGTGTTTTATGATAATATTTGAGTTAGTATTTAAGCAAAAATGGGTCAAACGATGTAAAACTAAATTAATCAAAAAATTTGAATAGAGATTAATTCTAAATTTAACTTAAACTTGAGATTAAAAATATTTAACCCTTAAAATTTTAACTATGATTAGATAAAGCTTTATAATTTGAATAAGAGCTTTTTTTTTATTAGATATACTGTAGCTAATTTATTTCTCTCTCTTTTTTTCCTTTTCATTTTATCTTTAATTACTCTAAATAGAAACCTCGTTGTTTGTATTTATGTTCTTTCTGTTTCCTTACAACTAATCAAATATATGATACATATCTTTCAATTTGACAGAGGTTCTAACTGATGACTATTTAATAAAATTGTAGCATTTTTAGAAACTAAATACTGAAATTAGTTTGTTCTTAAACATATTGCACACAAGTCTGCTTTACTAGTGGATTTTGCATTGAAACACGTTTAGAAACTAAATTAAAATGGACTTAATCTGAAACCATTATTGATTATTAAAGTGGTTATATTTTATTTTTGGCTACGTCAACTTGCCAGTTTAATTAGTTTGTTTAGTTATCTCAGCTTCGTGTTATCATTTTTCAAAAAATTGAGTTTAGATTGAAAGTGGGAGTCATCAATTAGAATGTTGAGTCCAATAAAACAAAATAAAAAATATATTCACAATAAATCCTAAACCCTAAACCCTAATTTTTATAAATATATATATATATATATATATATATATATATATTTGTATTTTAAAAGCATGAATATCACTTTCTATCTTTTACTAGAACAAATGTAATAACAAAAATATGATTTATTAATTATTAAAAATAAAATAATCCAAGTATTTTAGTTGTTTATGAATGCATTTTATGAGTTTAATTTGTGAATTAATTTATTGAAACTTTGTTAATTAATATTTATAAATTTATCATTTTCAAACCTTCAAGTCAATGTTCTTTTTATAAAGATCGGATTTAATTAATCATCATATGTCAATGGAGTTCGTTAATATAAATAATTGAGTTTCTTTCGCCTCAATTCATCTTTCTAGTAATACATTTTAGATTTATTATTTATGAAAACTTGTAATTATTGTTTTAATAATGGTTTATAAATGAAGTAATCTATAATTGCTTTTAGGTTGTACTTTAGACTAAATAAAATATAACTATATTTTGAATTTAAGATGATACAATCTGACATTATTTTAAATTATGCAATCTGAAATATATGACTAATTATATAATTTGGAATCTAGATTATAGATTATAGTATTTTAAAATATAGAGTCTTGAATTGATTATGAAGTATTAATAATTTAAAACATAATTTTGAATTGACAGTAAAGTATTATCAATTTTAGATTATGCATTAATAATTTAGAATATATAGTTTTGAAGATGCTCATAGTATTATGAATGTATCATAAAAGATTACATACATTACAAAATATGCTCTAAAACACTTTATATTTTACTAACGTAATGCATTATATGTATAGTATTAAATAGATTCTATTCTATTATAATCTTAATACATTTATGTTTCTTTTACTTACGGTTTGAAGTTTAGATTTTCTTTTTCTCAAATTTTCGAAAAGAGGAAAACATAATACCTAATCATCCTTTCAATTTATTTCAAGAAAGTGGAATCAAACAAGGAAATAAAATTTTCATAACCATGATATCCGAAGATAAATAAATATTCCATGATATTCAGACGTAAGATATTTACAATAGAAATTTTCCTCAAAAGGCCACTTTAATTTCAAGAAAATCATAAGGGTGTTTTCTCCTGCACCTCCAACTTTTCTTCAAAATATTTGAAATGACCTTTAATTTTTTGACCAGCATCCTTCGTTTTACTATTGCTTCTCGTTTTACTATTTACTATTGCTTCTTGTTTTATTAAAGGATAATGGATAATGATATTTCGACTACTAGATTTTAACTACTTATTTTTACAATTTGATATGCCATCTTTTAAATAATTTTATAATATAAAAAAAATGAAAAAATAAAAAACCATTTAAAAGATATCACCTTATGTTATAAAATAAAGTTATCAAAATCTAGTTGTCAAAAAATAATTTTTTTTTACTAAATTTGACAAAATACATCTTCTTTAGACTCATTTGATGATTTATGAGTGTTTTAACAATTATGATTCATGGAACGATATTCACGTTGCTCAACACAACATATGATTTAGTATAAGTAATTCATGTTGCCTCTTTAGAAACTTAAATGTTTGTATTTTTTGTACTCTAATAAAATGTTATTGCAACAAATCTCACCCTTGTTTTATACCGTATTTAAGTTTTTGTTTTTGTTTTCTTTTCATTTTCGTTTACCATCATTCAACATCTTTTTGTTTTCACTACCTTTTCAATATCATTTCACTTTTGTTTCCATCATCAACATAGTCATGAATTATATCAACCACAAAATTACATTGTTTAATATTAACACAAACATAAAGTAATGCGACAAGATAGAAACTCAATTGAAAAATATAATTTTTAAAAATATTCAATAGACAAAAAATTATAAAGAACGAATTTAAGAAACCATAGTTTATCATGTACTTGAAACTTGATTAAACTAACAAATTATATTTAAGAGAGTCAATAAACGTATTAGTGGAATGAATGGTATTTAAAATTTAAATTGATTATGTGGTCGTATAGAATAAATGATTGTGAAAACATGGAAACTCAAATAATTTGAAAGGAGGTGTGTCGTGTTCTGGAAAACTTAAATCAATTGTGAAAATTTTCTGAAAAATATGAACCTTAATGAATTTGGAACACTTATTTTAAAATAGACAGCACAAAACACTCATTTAAATCAATAACACCATTATTAATCCATAAAATTCACAGATGACTCAATCTAATTTGTAATACCCAGACAATCCGAGCAAAACTTAGTGTTGGAATTTTAATATATTTTAAAGTAGGAGATACAGGATTCAAACCCTTCCAATTTCATGTGTTCAACTCATAATTTAGACTTTTCTCAAATGGAGGTGCTGAAAGAAAAACTCTATAATATATTCAGTTGGAAAGTAGTTTTGAAGGGGCAGTACTGGATTTTGAGAAAGCAAATGAGATGTGGGTTTGAATCTGTTTAGAAGAATCCATAACCATGGCCACCTTTTGACCTCTTTATCTCACCTTTTTCACAAGTTCTGCAGAATTTCAGTAACAAATTGTTGTTCAAAAAAGAACCAAACTGCCACCAACCAGAAAAGGTGTTTCCGGTTAATTTATTTGGAGGTGAGCATGTTTTCTACGGCTCAAATATGTTTTAATATGCTACAACACTGGTTTGATTAAAACCCACTTAAGCTCGCAGAGGTACACTAAAACTCCACTGTAAGTGCAGCACAACTTATGAAGCTCGAACACACCTCATAAATGGTGTATTCTTGTGTCCAACACGTATAGGACTCTGACATGCGTACAATATGTATCGGTGCAGTATCTAATTTGAAAAACATTTTGTTTGTCTCTAACATAATTTTGAGACATGACTCCGTCACAATGTAACCAAGAACAAATGCAATAAGTTTATAGTATGATTATAGAAATAAGGAAAAAAATCTTATATGATAATTACTTTTCACTTTTTGATATTAGATAAATGGATTAGATTGATTTTTATATCAGGTGACATTATATTTGACTAACCTTGTTTATAAATGATTTCAAGTATAAAAATACTAGTTGCTAAATTAAACAATTCATAAATAGATATCCTACATCTTGGAAACTACACAAGTCTAAGGGTGTGTAGTGCTTTGTCTAGTATCCGTATCCGTATTCGTGCTATATAGAACACAACTTGCAAAATACTAAGCTTCTAAGAAGGTAAGTCTTGGTGGCATTTAAGGCCGAAAAATGGTGGTTAAGTCTGCGGTTTGGAAACGCCTAAAGGCCGTGAGCTAGCTGATGGGCTAAGTGAAGATTTTTCTTACATCTTTTTGGAGAACCCCAGGGGTGTGACTGGGATGTGGGAAGGTTGGCCTTGTGGTTTAAGCTTTAGGTTGAGTCTTAACATTTCTAAAACAGTAAGTTTTGGGATGTGGGAAGGTTGGCCTTGTGGTTTAAGCTTTAGGTTGAGTCTTAACATTTCTAAAACAGTAAGTTTTGGGATGTGGGAAGGTTGACCAATTCTTCCCTTGAAAATGGTTAATATCCTAAATTTAACATTGGGAGTTAACCGAACCTATCTTTATGTTGTTTTTATCAAAACACCTGATTTCTAAAATATCCAAAAGCTATCAAAGCTTCATGCACTTTGAAATGGAACCAAAAGGAAAATGCAAGACAATTGCCATTCCAAATTTGTCTTGAAGTGTTTGAAGACGGTGCACAATAAATGTAACACAGAAAGAGAGTATAGAAAGCTATGAGAAAGAAACAAGTTTCTCTACCCGGGTATTTGATAACACAAGTCACACCCATATTAGACTCTCAGAAAGAACAGTAGATGTTACATATATTACCCATATTAAGTAGTAAACATAAATGGATAATAGAAAGTTTTGAATCACATACTGAGCAGTTTTCTGAATGAAATCAGACAATTGCAAAAAGCGTCGTGTTAATCCACACGCAAAAAACAATCTCCTGTACTTGAAGAATGAGTTTCATTAGTCACCACATGCTTACTGTCTCGTGAAATTATCACTAGCATCAATCATGTCAGCTTGGTTCATGCCGTTGTGCTCAGAATACAGCTCGTGCCAATCTGAGGCCAGCAAGACATCTGGCCAAGTGAGATTCAATAGAGACATGGATTGATTTTCATTCTTAGGGGCCAAAACCTGATCAACTGACTGCAACTTCTCATTGTTGCCTGCAGAGTTTTCTAATGAAATCTCAACTTCCCAGTATATTTGTTGCAACTAACAAACTTAACACATGAATTAAGGGAAAAAGCCACCGAATTTATTTTCATCAAGATTCGTAATGAATTTCCAATGAGACAACTTTAGAGGAAACAAATTTTTTTACTTAATTGATTTAAGACAAGTCAAGATTTTTATGATCCAGAATGTGCATGACATGACAAAACTAAGCTTTGTTATAAAATAGGTAATCTTAAAAATAAATATGTTTTGCAGTGTCAAAGATATATGTGGATGTGTGCAGAAAATAGTGAATGCTTTCCAAATATCATCCTTATCATACCACATTAGAAGGTACTAACCACTAAAGGTCTGAAAAGGTTCCCATCCATCCCATGGCTTTCCGTTGGTGCCAACAACAGGATGCTCATTCAGGATTGAAGTTGCGCCAAAGGGAGATACAGGGTCAGCATAATCTTCCCACTCTGTCTCGTACACATTCAAAGCTGAACTCTCAGCTCTATCAACGGGAGTTGCAACGGACGAATTTGAACTCTCAGGCCAATTATTCTTTGAATAACCAAGAGTCTTCGCCTGCTGACAAAGAAATTCATTAAGGAAGCAACGACTGAGTGATGAAGAAGAACCTGAGTCCAGTGCATAAGGTGGTTGAGGAGAATGGATGAAAATGTCAGTAGAATCATTCAATGGAGGCGGGGGAGAGGTACCCCAGCTACCAAATTCAGTTTCTGGATATTGGAGTGAAGGGAGCTCTGACTTCATAGCCTCAGAAGCCAGCTTAGAAGTAGAGTAATTGTCATTCGATAATGAATGGCTGTAACAAATTGAGCCATATGAGGAGGCACCATGATCAAGGGGAGAATGCAATCCAAATGATTCTGCAAACTTATCAGAAGTATTATCCTTAAAGTGGTCAAATGGATAAAACCCATTAGTGTTCAATTCACTGGAACCAAGAAGAGACACGGATGACTCATGAAGATGATCATGGTTAGGTAATGTGGATGGCAGGAAATTACAGTATGGAGGAGAACCAAGAACATTTGTCAGAATGCTATTAGCAGAAATATCAGGAAGCTCAGGCACAAAAGGTAAGATTCCCTGAGTTTCCTTCAGACTGTCATATATAGCATCATGTATCTCATAATTGTTTTTCTCCATGAAATCCTGGTGGCCTCCATCTCCTTCGCTGATTTCAGCAGTACTTTGGCCATGCTTTTTATCTTGAAATGCTTGCAGTACTACTTCCGGAGGATAAAGTGGCAAGCCAGCCCGTTGACGCCTCTTCATTCGGGTGTTCCAGTAGTTTTTTATTTCGTTATCTGTACGACCAGGCAACTGAAAACAAAAGAAATCAATCATTCTAAGAGAAAATGAATACATCAAAATGCTAACAGAAAAAGAAATTGTGTAGCAATTGCTATCCTACTATTCCATTTGTAAGGGGTAATTCCAGCTTCTAATTCTGACAAAAATATGTTCTCATTTGTTTTATTACTCTCCTCCTTTTACTCATTAGCATTGATCTCTCACACATCTTTTCTGTCACTATACTAACTGATTTCTTTTTCTTTGGGTGGGTGGTGTCGGGTAGAAATACTAGTATTGTAATCTACATGTTCCACCCGGCAACAGCAGCATTGTGATGTTAAACAAAGACTCACTGATTACATATCCTTTTTAAAAGAGAGAATGATGGTTATTTGGACTCAATGAAAAGGTGATGGAAGTTAGGAAGAAACTGAATTCTGATGTAAATCTTATGGGATATGCAAGGAAAGAAATACACAAGTTGATTTGCAATAAATGCAATCTCAAAATATCTGAATGTATTTTAAAATTGGTGTGACTGTCATTTCCCCAGTTTGGCACATTACCTTGTACATTTTATCAGACAGGAAGCAACCAAAAAAAAAAAAAAAAAAAAAAACCAGAACATGACATGACATAGGTTACATTTTTCGTAATAAGCGTACACATCTGTGCTATTTTCCAACTTTAATGCTCTAAATTATGAATAAGATAATAAAATAATATGTTAGTCTATCTTCATATCTAAGAGAGAACTAAAAGTGATTTATGGACAGAAAAAAATTCAAATAGATGCTCAGAGACAAGTCTCATCAAGAACACAGTACCATAGAACTGGTTACATTCCCAAAATAGACATGATGATGTCAAGAACAATCGAGAAAAAAGTTACAAGGTTCTCTACTGTCAAAGATTTGTCACACTTAATTGTTGCAGTATTCAATGACAGTTATGCATAGTGCTTTATGTTAAATTCAGAATATTACTAAATGGCAACTAAAGTGTATTATGCCACATTAGACTGTGTATTTATTGTTGAATGGAATTGAGATTGATAAATCTAACAAGCTGGTTTCATATTGTAAGGGACAAGACCAATAAAAAAGAAGACATGGCTGTCATATGATGTTCACTTGTTTGAAGATAGGATGGCGTACACAACACTGATAACAATGGCACACTGATAACAATGGCAAAGAGAATTCATACATTTTAGAAAAATGTGAAAGAAACAGCAAAATGAAACAAAACTAAAGTCAACAAAAATTGTGCAGCCTGCTTACATGTGCTGCCATGCGTGCCCACTTGTTTCCCATTTTGGCATGGAGTTCAGCGATCATCTGCTCCTCTTCTGCAGTAAATGCGCCTTTCTTTAAGTTTGGCCTTAGGTGATTGGCCCATCGCAATCGGCAACTTTTTCCACAACGAGAAAGGCCTGAATACTTCTGAACAGCATTCCAATTCCCCTCTCCATGCTTATTGACATAGTCCACCAAAATAACATCTTCAGCAGCTGTCCATGGCCCTTTCTTCAGAACAACACCTCCTCCATTACCATCGTCATTCAACTGTGACCCAGTCTGATCCTGACCATGCACATTGTCATCAATCTCATGTGTCATTTGACCCATCTCCTAAATAATAGTCTCTGCAATGAGTTTGTGAATCACATATTAAAGTACTAGAAAATGAAAAACAGAAAAGCTAAAAAACATTTGTGGAGCTGTCCACTAAATTCCCTCCCATTCTCTTACTCCTCTCGGATGTTACTTTTGTGTGGGGGACCACATTGTAATATTACACATCAATATACAAGTAGAGTGATATTCGATGATCGAGACAATGAACAAGAAAACCAGAAAAGAACTTTATAAGGTGCATCGAAAACAGAGGTACCATAATCCTTAAACGGTAAGGGAAACAATTAAAACTAAAAGCACCACAAAATCCAAGCAGATCCTTTTATAAAATTGCAGATCACAGAGGACAAGTAAAGCAATATGCATATAAGTTCTAACAATACAAGTTTCTGTCTAAACACAAAACTATTGATGATCTTCTGTAAACCAGGAAAGCAGACCCCAAAATAAAACCGAGTACGATTGTCACAGTTTCAAATCATATTCACCATTCTTACCCAAACAAAAAGTAAATACAAAGAGGAACATAAGCCTTTTATGTTGGAGATGGAAAAACAAAAAATTTCACCAACAGACCATACCCACAACACAGAATTCATTATCCCCACAAGCCTGATGCTGGTTACAGCAATATATAATTATTACAAAATAAAAAAAAAAAATGATCAAAAGAGCAAATTTCACTTTCAACATTTCAACAAAATTAACAGCGACTTCACATCTTAACACGTCCAAATTTCTTTCAAAGGAAAGGAACTTATTAGTAAATAACAATACGGATAATAATAATAATAAAAAAAATAATAATAATAATAATAAATAAGCGTAATATTAATAATTATAATACCTAAACAGGACGTGAGAGTATTCAAGCTAAAATCTAAACCCAAGGAATTTAGTTCAAATTCCCTATAAACATGAATCTTATTGTTGCTAGCAGAGAAGCTGAACCTGAGTTAAAAACTGAAGGAAAACCGCGTCCCTGAAATTCACAGATGAAAAGCAAAACAAAGAAATTTAAATAAACAACTAATAATTAGACCCGATAAAGTGAATTCCGTGCAACAATTATACACACAGTGTAACACGATGAATTGGTTTCGGATTTCAATCTATCCAATCATAAAATAATAAAATTGAATTGAGAATTCAGATTCACATAGAGAACGAAAAGAGAGAAATGGAAATTGGAATGGGAGCACAACCGTGGTTGGAAGAGGATCAGAGCGAAGAGAGAGAAGAACATGAGATCAAAGCCTCAAACATTCGCAGTCTCATGCAGAGAGAGAGAAAAAAAAAAGGGTTAAAGAAACCAAAAATGAAGAGAGTGAGAGAAGAAGTGAAGAAACAAAAAACATCAAGTGAAGAGGGAAATATATAGTGCTGCAGGGTATGATTTTTTTATTTTTTTATTTTTTCTAAGTTAAAACCTACAAAAATTAGTTTATGTATAAATAAATTTAATTTATACAGAATTATTTCATTTTTTATGTTAAGATATTTTATATAAGCTTCTTTCAACATACCTTAATTATAATCAAATAATATTGACATGATTTTTTTAATATTTTTTAGTGAAGTGATATTGTTTACAGATTTATTAGTTAAGAAATAAATAAATTGTATAAATGTATTTTTACTTATTTTAATAAAAAAATGATGGAGTTGACTTGAAGATTGTCAACTTTTACTATAATTATGTGAGTTTTAATGTTTGACTTGGCTTATGATATGTTTTTAGTTTACTTTATTTATTATTTCATTTATGGTTAACTACTTAGAATCACTTTTGACTATATTATAAAGGTTTTTTGGTGTTTGACAAGAAAATTTTTTTCACCAAAAAGATATTGAAGTCTAAATATTTCTTCTTATGGAATCTAATTTCGCACTTTTTAGTAAATTTTATGTACTCTTTAGATAAAAGTGTATGTTAGTTTTTGAAAATCTAAGTTGTATATAAATCTAAGGTTTTTCTATAGTTTGTCAAAGATTCATGTTTGATTGTTCAATTTTTATACATTTTTGTAAACTTTGCATACATGTAATTTTATTAGAATAATCAAAAACATTATTCATTTGTCATCATCAAAATCACACATATTTTGTGTAAAATTCTTAAAATTATAATTAAATGTGTATCTACTTATACGAATTTTCTTTTGTACCTTAACAACAAGTTTAGGATAAAAAAATTATAAGAAGATTTTAATCACTTTCTAAGTCGATTACATAATAACTAATATAAAAACGTCATTCAACATCATTTATAACATGAATGAACGATAAATAATACTTTTTTACATCAATTATTATACAATCAACATAAAAAACTCATAAAATATTATAAATTTGTCATTGTGTTACTTTTTTTATTATTAAATGATTGTTACACAACTATAATTTTCATATTTCATAATTTTTTTATAAACTTATTAAAAATTTTGCAAAAAAATTGTGTTTGTCATTTCTTAAAAAATTTTAATTGATATGTAATTTATTTGTGAATAATTATTTTTTACAAAATTATAAAATTTTCGAGTCTTGTCTACAAATTTTTCGGTGAAAGTGTTTTATATAAAATATTTTGCCAAAAAAAATGATAGTCATTTTTTGCAAATTATCTTTCATAACAATATTTGTAAATATTTTTTATGAAAACAAAATTAAAAATAAAATTAGAAAAGATATGTATTTTTTTAGTAGTGATATAAAATCTTATTATAAGCTACTTTTTTAATAATATGAATTGAAGTTTGATACTAAATTTTTAATTATTGACCATTTCTTTTAAAATATTAACATTTAATTTTTAAAACAAAGATAAAAATAATATATTAGAAGAGATAAAAAATTAATAAAAACATAGGAAAACGTTTTAGAAAAAGAAAAATTATAAAACATAAAACCTTAAATGACTCATTTGTTATCTATAATCTATATTATTATTATTATTATTATTATTATTATTATTATTATTATTATTATTATTATTATTATTATTATTATTATCATCATATAAGGAGAATACATAATTTGATGTCCACATTTTTTCAAATTAACTCTTTATTAATTAATTATTTAGCAGTTTTATATTTTATGTGATCGTTTTTTAAATTAAATTTTTTTAAAATTTAACCATTTTTACACTAAAATAACTATGTATAATAAAATAATACAAACAAATTAAATAAAAAATATCTACAATAAAAATTATAAAAAAATTATATTTATTTTCATAATTATAACTATTATTTTATGCTATCATAAATAAAAAAAGTGATTCACTAGTAAGAAAGAGTGTGAACTATCTAACTAACAAAAGGTAACTTAATTTTCAAACATTTGATCACCATATTAAGTACTTACAAATGTTACATGTCAAAAGTACTACATATACTTCATAATGCATTCTTTAACTTCTTCTTTTCACTTAAATGTACATAATAAGCATACACATATGTTTCCACTGATTGATTTACAGTTATAAATTAACACTTTATTTATCTCTCAAACTCTCACCATAGTTAACAAGGGCTTAATCCTTTGTGCTTTACATGGATGGTGTGATACAAAATAAGAAAATATTAAATATTAAAAAAAATGTTTAAATTGTATAAAATATAATTATTTTATTTATTAACAATGATATTTTTAATATCATTTTTTCTATTCATCCATTGTTTTTTAATTATTTCCTATTATTATTGTAATGACATGGAAAATGCTAAGTGTAGAAATAGATTAAAGGTGTAGAAGTTATGGTTGAACAAAGCCTTGATAGAGGATACGTATGTATGAGTGTGATGGACATTAAAAGTAGGAAATGTAGTATTAGAAGTTGTGTTTATGAACATCAAATGTTGAGTTTTCAAGTAAGTAGTCTATGCAGAGTAGGGACAATAAATTTGAGATTCAAAATGAGTTTGATTTTGTAAGATATGTTCACTTCACTGATGTGAAGTTTTTATTGTATAGAGCTAAGTAGCTGAACAAGTGATAATAGTAAAACTAAAAAAACAAAGGAGAAAGCTTAAAGAAAGGGTAAGGGAAGATAGCTAGTTAGTTTTATTCCTTTAGTTAATGATAGTGTTGGTGTGTGACTAATTCATTGAAATAGAGTTGAATGTTTTTTTGTAAAAATCAATTGTTGTAAGAGCTTATAAGAAAAACATAATATGTTGAATACTCAAATATGTCAGTTGCACCGAGTAGTGATATTGTAGGTATGTTTATAAAGTTGTAAATGATGTTTCTTGATTATTTGAGTAGAATACCTCAATGAACAAGAAGAGTTATTTAACATGGTTAGAAGTGATTTGTTGTTGAGACTCTAGAGATAAGGTAAGTGTGTGAGCTTTGAATTATGTGGCCAATGTAATTCTTTTAAGAATAAAATGCATTATTTCTATGGAGTTAAAATACATGGAGGCAAATAATATCAATATGGCACCTTCGTCAATCAATAAAAGTTGAGTGGACAAGTGCTCTCTAAACGAGTAGTTACTAGAAGACGTGTTTGCTTGATGAAGTGTTCATCAGAAAATGTACTTGTTGGATGATGCATTCATTAAATGGTTATACTCGCTCGATGAGTTTTCCATTCACTAAGCAAAAAATAGTCTTTTGAATTAATTTCAAGAACTATCAAATGGTACCTTCACTAAATGTATTAACTCGTTGGACAAGCCTAGTTGAGGTGTTTTTCAGGGTGAGTTCATTTGGTGAATGGTGTCATTTACGAGAGGAATTTTTTTCAAAAGTATTTAAAAGCTTAAGAGTTGTTGATTTGTAAATTCAGGAGCAAGGTATATGGATGATACACCCATTAGAAAATATGCTCTAGACGAGTGTATAAGGTCCTTTAGGACAATATTGAGTTATTCTTTCATCTTATGTAACTTGTTCTTTAAATGGTGAAATAAAATGAGTACAAGGTGAAATAGCTAGATGATACACTTGTCAGGTGATGTGTTTTCTAGACGAGTGTAATAGACTTACTAGATGAGCATGAGATATGTTTGACTATGTAGAACTAGCGTATGAGGTCAAAATTTGCCATGGATATAGAAATACATACATATATACACATACACACACACACGTATGTGTGTCGTCTGTATATATGATAGGTTGATGTAGAGCCTGGATGGTAGGTCAAATCTACTGTTGTAATTAAATGATCGTTGCATATTCTAGGGGGAAATTACTATATTGTTTATATGTCGAAGGAGTATTGGAGAGGTATAATCTTAATTATACTAATTATCCTGAATCACATAAAGAAAGATAATTGAATAGTGAGAGTTGAAGGAGGCTCATATGACTTGAAGAGGAGGTATACATGTATTTATATATGGGTCATGTCTTTAAATGGGTGGTAGGGATTTACCTTGTCTTATGATAATGGTGGATAAATACTTGTAGGTAAGGAGTAGCCCACAAAGTCTATTGGATATCAAAAGATAAATGCATAACCTCTAAGATCAAAATCAATATACTCTTAATCTTCTAGAAATAGATCACGATATTATGTAGAAAATGCATGTTACTAATTAGTGTATGTGTATAGCATATTGTATGACGTATTTGTGTGGCTGTTTTAAGGGAACATGATTTTGTTGTGATTATATTTCATTCTTTTTTTTGTTAGCTTACCTTGTGTATTGTGTTTTGTGTGTGTTTTAATATGATCGGGTGTAAAACACGGGAGCAGAAGGCACCACATGTGAAGACGTACAACAATGGACCATTAAATGTCGCCTTAGTTGTAGGAAGATTTTGTATACTTGTATTGAAATTTAATAATCCCTTGGGCAAAGTTTTATGATATAAATTTTATTTAATATTGTTTTGTAAAAAAAACAATAATGTAAATATCTATATGCACGTAAAATTTTCTATGATTTAAGACAAAATAATAGACAATACAACGTGTTTTTTATGATTCGTTAAATTATTAAATATAAATGTAATATAGATGATATGATACCCAAATCAAATATTATAATCATAATAAGAAAACATTTATAATCAATTATAATAATACATAACAATTATATACGTAAATGATATTTCAAAATATTTATTATTTTAAGCTTAACTATGTTGTAGGTCTATGATAAATTTAGAAGCTTTCAGTTGAGTCTTTAATAAATTTTTATAGTCTATTGAGTACTCAATAAATTTAAATTGGTTCAAATATTGTTTTGGTCTAGTTTGTTCAGTTTGGCCCTCTCTTTTTTTTTTTTTTTTTTTTTTTGTTTTGATTTTTTTTTTTTTTATTTTTTTTTTTTTTTTTTTTTTTTTTTTTTTTTTGCGTTCGATTTGATTTCTGTTTTGCTAAATTATGTTCAATTTTGTACGTTTCATTTTTGTTTAAATTTATAACGACATAGTGTACATGATGACATTGTTCATATTACGTGGATTGTTTTAATTATACTATTTGTTTTTTGTTCAAATAATTTTCTATTTTAGTTAAATTTGTTCAATTTAGTCTCACCCTTCACTTTATTACCCCCAACCTCCACTTCATCATAACCCTCACAATCCACTCCTTCATCACCCTCACACTCCATGTCATGACCCTTCACCACTGCCACCATCATTGTCGCTGCCACCACCGCCACCACACTAAAACCACTGCCACCACCAAACTAAACCCACAACCATCACTACCACATTAAAACAACAACAACCACCACTACCACTCCCTCCACCACACTAAAATCACATTTACCACCACCACATTAAATCCACCAATAACACTCACGGTGGTAGGGTTTTAGGGTGATGATTATGAATATGGTTTTAGTGTGGTAGTGATGGTGGTGATTTTAGTGTGTTGGTGGTTATGGGCTTAGTTTGGTGGTGGTTGTTGTAGGGTGGTAGTGGTGGTTTTAGTTTGGTAGTGGTGGTGGTGGTGGTGGATATGATGGTGGTGGTGGTGACAGTGGTGAAGGGTTTGAAATGGAGGGTGAGGGTGATGAAGAAGTGGATGGTGAGGGTCATGATGAAGTGGAGGTTGGGGGGTAATGAAGTAAATGGTGAGACTTAATTGAACAAGTTTAACTAAAATATGGACTTATTTGAACAAAACACAAACAATCATAATTAAAACCGTTTACATAATGTGAACAATGTAAGCTTATACACTCTACCATTATCAATTTAAACGACGTCAACGAAAAAGACGATATAAGGACCAAACTGGAAAAAAACATGGACCAAAACAGTATTTAACCATTTAAATTTTCCATTGAATCCCCCTACTAACTTTTTCGGTTAATCTAGTGATGTGACTATTAATTAGCTCACGTGGATATTTTATTATCTTATCATGTCACTTATTATCGCAAAATATAATTTTATTATTTTAAAGTTTATAAATTATGATTTTATAATTTTAAAATTTTAGGATTTTATAGGACATCAATAATGAGTATTGTCTAATTTCATCATCATCCACTGTATATGTGTCTGAATTTAAACATACAAATTTAAGCCTACAAATTCACTCATGTTTTCACACTTTTAATGCACTATTGTTACGTGGAAGTTCATAATGGATTTGTGCTATTTTTTTTTTTAATTCAATACAATTCATATTTATCAAGCAAGTATAATAAAAATAGGTTCACAACTTCAATTAATTAAGATATGTTTTTACATTAAAAAAATTAAAAATGTTCATATTTAATTTGTGATCATGCCTTAAACAAATTTGTTTCTACATAAAGATAATTCTGAAAAATATATATAATTAATGTTTGATTTTCTTTGATAAAAGTAATTGGTTAATTACGCTTTTAGTTTATGAACTTTAAAGTGAAATTGAAATTTTTATATGTTCGAAACTTTAATAAATTTTAGTATTCAAACTTGAAAAATGAATGGATATGTCATTTGTTAAATTTTATTAACGTTTCAAATTCGTTTCAGCATTTGAATTATTTACATCGTTAGACACATTCTTAATTTAATGTCTCCTAAAAAACACATTTGAAATACACATTTAAATTCTAATTATGCCACGCGTTAAAGTAAGAGATTAAAAACACACTTAACCCGAAAATAAATTATTTCTTTAGATGTCTTATCTTCAAATTGTTATTTGATGACCATTGTTCTTCTTCAATTGATAACATTTTTTCTTGTGAGCAAAATTTTCTTTATACATTTGGAAAACATATTTAAATTTTAATTACATAACACATTAAAGTAAGAGATTAAAAATATAATTAACCCAAAACTAAATTATTTATTTGGATGTCTTATCTTCAAATTGTTATTTTGATGACCATTGTTCTTCTTCAATTAATAGCATTTTCTCTTGTGAGCAAAATTTTCTTTATTTTTGAACTTTAATTGATATTTTTATGTCTTATATTACTTAATTGATAGGTGCACTAAGTCATAACTATTCATTAGTTTGGGATATAGAAAATAGAAATATTTTATATTTATGATTTATTTAAGCTATAATTTAAGAAATTTTAAATATATTTTCTCTTTAAGATTCATAATTTTAATTTAAATGAGTATATGTTACTTTGAGATAAAAATCTAAAAATAAAATGATAAAAACTAAATTAAAAACATTTTATATAATGCAAATTATATTGAGTTACGAAAAAAATACTTTTCTAAAAAAGGAAGTAAAATTTTCAATTATAAATTGGTATTATCCATTGTTGCAACTAGGCTACAATCATGATTAGTATTTTTTTATAACTTTCAAAGTTTACTAGTTTAAAATATTTAAATTATTATTATTATTATTATTACAAGATATATAATTTAAGTTTTTATAACTTCTTATTAAATTTGAGTAAAAAAAGGTTGGGTTTTTAAAATAAAAATAAAGAGAATGATCGGCACTTAGCATATAATTTGATTATATATATATATATATATATATATATATATATATATATATATATATATATATATATATATATGAGTATTTTAAAACTAGCCAAATGAGTATTCACTTTAACATTAAAGGTTGTAACTGTAAATTCTTCTTAATTTTATTATTATATTTTAGAAATCATTTAGGTATGTGGTATGTATTTAAATTTGATTGAACGAACACAAAACTTAGTTAAATTTAGGACCTTAACCTATGTTAAGTTTAGTTATGTTATGATAAATATTATTTATTTATGTTTAGGAATTTATAACCCTTTATTTTTAAATTATAATTTTTTAAACTATCTTTATAATTAATATTCTTCCACTGTAGTTAATACAAATTTTGATTAAAATATCTTGATCTAAAAATAATTAATTATGAGATATTATAAATTAACTCTTACAAGAGACTATATATAATTTTCAATTTAACTCTTAACAAATATATTATAGAGAGTAGGGATAAAAAATATTTAAATTCAATTAGATTAAATCAATTACTAGTCAAAGAATAAATATGTGGTCATTTTAGAAATACGCAACAAACTAGGGACTATGAACCAAAATATAAAGTACAAGTTCTTTCAACTCCATCGTCATCATCATCCACATTTTTCTCTGAGAACCATCGATTCTCTGCCTCACACAAACAAAGACGAAGGAAGAAGAACACCATAGCAGTTGCAACGACGTCGTTCTCTGCAACTTCCAGTTTCTTCTCTTCCCTCGATCCTGTAATCTTTTCAGCCTTTTTAATTTTGGAAATTGAGGTAAGGGATTTCTGTTTTTTTTTTGGATAAAAATTGAATCTTTATTTTTTATTCAATGTACCAAGTTGGGAAGTGGATGAATCTAGAATAATTGGGGCAAAGTGAGTGTGCAAATTTTTAAAGTTTATCTGTGATGCAATTTTCGCGTTATTGCTACTCCTAGGTTTGAGGAACTCTTCCTTAGATGTCGTCTTTGCAGTAAAAAAAGAGGGTTTAAATTGAATTATTAAGTTCACCGTGTAAATCATTGATAGGATTTAAATGTGTGTATAATCGACGAGGATTGGTGCATTTGTTTTTTCCAATATGACTTTGGTTTTAAATTTATTTTTTTATTCAAGGCTTCGATTTCTCGAGGAAAAATTGTGAAGTAATAGGGTCGACAGATTAGGAACGTTGTTTTTGTTTTTGTTTTTTTATTTGAACTGCAGCTTTTGTTAAGATACAGGGTTGAAGGCCTTGCATATATATAAGATACATGTAATAAAGTTGAGGAAAATCAACTATTGAATGAATCAATTATCTGGAAATTCTATATTTCTCTTAAACCAAATACTCTTGTTTTTACTCTTTCTCTTCATTTGATCTAACCTATTTTTGACCTTCTTACCAAATGCACCAGAAGGAATCACAAGTGAAAAGTTTAATTGAAATGTGTAGAATTTAATAAACAATGCCTGTACTGTGATTTCTTATAGTTTCCTTAATTATTATTCTTAGGATAATGGTTGGGAAACCTGTTATTTGTTTATAAAGTTTTACTTTAAAATAAATAGAGTAAACGGATGACAACAATGCCTCTTTGTTTTTATGTTTTGGCAGGCTCTTGTTCTTGATGAATATGACACCAGTTTGCCCCTTTGTGAAAGCTGCTCGCCCTGATGATAACAATGCTTCCAAAAAATCGGGTGAAAACTCTATGAAACATCAGGTTGAGTCTGAGAGTAAGGTGAAGAAAGAGGCTAATGACTCAGCTAGTGCGTCACCAAAGTGCCCTTTTGGATATGATTCACAATCGTTTAAGATTGGTCCTCTTAGCTGTACAGTGTGCCAGGCTCTTTTATTCGACACCAGCAAATGTGTGCCTTGTTCTCATGTTTTCTGCAAGTATGTACCTTGTCCCGTGTTTATATCTTGAATCTATGATGAATTGCATACGCTCATCTCTCTCTCATATTCTTCTTGTCTGAAACTAGATCATGCATATCCCGCTTTAAGGACTGTCCATTGTGTGGGGCTGACATTGTGAAGATTGAGCCTGATGCTAATCTTCAAGGTGTAGTTGATCGCTTTATTGAAGGTCATGCTAGGATCAAAAGGTCTGTTAGTTCAGACAAAGGAGAAGAAGCTGCGGAGAGTAAACAGGTCATCTATGAGGATGTGTCTTTGGAAAGAGGTTCTTTCTTAGTGCAACAAGCCATGAGGGTATGTATGGCTTTTCAAATATTAACATTGGATCTTATTATATATGAAGAGTAAATGGTGAAAGATCCTTGAAATTGCTTGCCCTTAATTTAATTGGCAGTGATGCTAATAACTTTTGATAGATCTTAAACTGTTATATATGATTGGATGCGTTGGAGAATATATTTATCTAGAAGAGACATTGGTGTCAGTAGCTGGTGCTCTGCTGAAGCTACTGCCTTTTGTTTTACTAAATTACAATTTAAACTTTTTTGAGTTTGTACTGCCACTTGATAATGAGTATTTTGCTATATGCAATGCAAAACAGGCATTCCGTGCTCAGAACTTAGAAAGTGCCAAATCAAGACTCAACCTCTGTGCTGAAGACATTCGTGATCAGTTAGAAAAAGTTGGTAACACTTCAGAGTTATGTTCCCAGCTTGGAGCAGTCTTGGGTATGCTTGGTGACTGCTGGTACGTGTTCTTGCTTTCTTACCCTACCACTCACAGAGCAACTGATTAATAAGTCTGTTACTCTTATTTCTTGTTCATGCATATATCTACATTTTTTCAGTATTCTCATCACCATAGTCTGTTCTCTTGTATTTGTTAGTTTTAGTGCATGTAAAATATTATTGTTACATATGCTTAACTGATTAGATATTATTTGGGTAAATGATTTGTGCTTGAAGAAGAATGAAGAATTTTTGGCACAACTATATATATCTGTTATGAGTTTTACTTATTGAGTATATATACAAAGGCATTGGACCAAAATAGTAAGGGAACCTGAATATAACTAGACAGAGATCACAAAAGAATGGCAGAAGAAATAGGAACGCCTGACATAAGTACATTGGTAGCATCAACGAGGAGAGTAGATTGCGTAGTTTTTAGTCCTATACCTAGAAGTACAAAGGATAGAGCTGTCAAATGAGATATTATGGTTAATAAAATCTCTGAAAAAATGTGGTCTTTTAACTGAACCAAAGGACTTTGTGTGTCATCCATGTAGCTGACCTGACATAGTGGGATCAGACTTTGTTGTTATAGTAATTCTGGTAATATTTAGTTTTGGCATTTAAGTTCATCTTGGGGTTTTGTATCGACATTGAAAATTGGGAATTCAGATGCAGAGAAGTTAGTTCTTAGTAGTGGTAAATTGTACTTCTATTCTGAAGTAGTAGTGCCACATGTAAGAGTGGCCTCTGGATTGTTGAATTGGATTTTTCTCATTCACCTAGGTCATGGCCAAGATTGGAACTCTTAAAAGGTGGATTTAGGCCTAACTCAACCCTATAAAACCAGATTGCAAGATGATGTTGGCATCCACTACCACTATAATTTGGTCATATCTCTAGCCAATGATGATGTTTAACAAACCCCTTCACACCAAGAACTAGGCATTTCAAGTGAGACTAGATATTTATGTATGGTACGATAGGTCTAACAAATCTTGCTTATACAAACTCAGATAGCATCTTAAAGAGTAGATTTAGGTTTAACTCAATCCTACAAAATTGGCTTACAATGATATTTGTACACAATTATATCTATATCTATATATATATATATATATATATATATTGTCAGGTTTTACAGAGGGGGTTTCACTGGGGAGAACAACACCAATGAGATCTGAGCCTAACCACATAAGACACTGACACCACTCTCAACCCAAAACCTTAAGGCAATGGGTTTATGGGCCTTGAT